>Ga0210056_1001885_pt1 | contig 17962 bp, 14 predicted proteins | sample CryGeyCG2014_080_2_FD_183965 | JGI IMG/M metagenome (GOLD analysis project Ga0210056, IMG submission 183965) | Groundwater microbial communities from aquifer - Crystal Geyser CG07_land_8/20/14_0.80 (SPAdes) (version 2) | ecosystem: Environmental > Aquatic > Deep subsurface > Groundwater | place... | reverse complement strand
TTTCCTCTCCAACACTTCTAACCAAACCAAAGGATTCCAAAACTTTTTGAGTTGTTTCAGCAGCCGCATCCAACCTTGACAAATCAAGGCTCAAGTTCAAATATTTGCATAAAGCTGACAAAGTATGGTGTGCAGCATTTGAATCTGGATGTGAGCCCAGAGTCTCCACTAGGAGTGAATAGCCCCTAAACCCTCTAATTTTGCCCAAACCTATTAGAAGCCCTGCAACACCAAATATATGCCCAAACATTATCTTTGCTCCAAGGTTTAGAGCTTCGTTTAATGTTTCAGGGTCCGTGGCTGCACAGTAGATTTGCGGGGTTGTTTTTACTTCTTCTATTTTAAATCCGCCTAGGGTTATCACGTAACGACAACCTAACTCTTCGGCGATGTCCAAAACGCGTCCACAAAGCTCATACTGTCCAAAAGTTGTTAAAGCCTGTGTATTGCCATACCAAATGATTAAGTCACGACCGCCATCACTTCTTTTGTAATAATATAGTTCATTTATCGGAGAACTGGTGCCACCTGTTTTAGTGGTAACCGCTAAATCTTGGAAGGAAGCAGACAAAATCTCTGCGAAAAGCTTAGCTTTTAATTCATGGATTAAATGCAAAGCTGCAATGTTAGCTACGAATCCTATTCCTGGCAAGCCCTCAATTAAAACAGGATTGTTCAGTTTCGGCTTTTCGTAAATCTCGATTGCGCAAACCATGTTTTAGCTTCCTTTGTAACAGACACTTATGTAGAGAAAATTATAATATAAGTGTGTTTAGCCGAAATGAACTCGTGCTCTGTCCATAATTTTTAAATAGATGGCTGCCATTTTCGAAGGGTTGGTTGGTCAGTTTGGCAAGGGGCAATGAAATTGAATCGGTTTATGGCCTACGGAAGAAACATTCTAATCCTTTCCATCGTCTTCCTAGTGGGCTCCTTAGCCACTAATCTGTTCGGTCCAATATGGCCAATTTACATAAAAAAATCTCTTAACGCATCAATGACAGAACTCGGGTTTGTATTCTCTTTATCGAACGCTGTTGCTGCAGCCATACAAATTCCCAGTGGATTTCTATCTGATAAATATGGCAGAAAACGGCTGCATGTGTTGGGCACATTGTTGGCTGCTTTTCCGCCACTAATGTACGCTCTAGCTAACAATTGGATAGACTTAGTGCCTTGGGTTATGCTGTCTGGCTTCGCAACAGGCTTATACATACCTATCCGATGGGCAATAGTAGCTGACGCTTCTTCAACTGAAACTATGGCTAAGGCCTACAGTTGGACAAACATTTCTTGGTTGGTAGGCTCCACTGTTGCCCCGTTTCTAGGCGGAATTGTCGCGGATTCTTTTGGCATACGCTTTCCTTTCTTTGCCTGTTCCATATTGATTTTCGCTGTTTTCCCTCTTACACTTCTTATGCAAGAGACTAGGAAGAAGCCGCAATCAAAGGCTGTGAACGACAAGAATAAGGAGGTCGATATGGTTGATGGATATCTGATTGCGGTTATTCTGTTCTCATTGATTAACATAATTCAGGGCATAGGTATAGGTGTGACTGGACCGGTTATTTCAGTCTTCGTGCTATCGAACTTTTCTGTTGACTACACATTTATAGGCATGCTATACGCCATCGGTTTCGGAGTTGCCTCCATAGTTGTGCAGATTCCAGGGAGCAAGTGCAGCGATTTATTTGACAGAAGAAAGGTTATGTTTGCAACTTTCTTGGCTTCGGCTCCGTTTTTCTTGCTGTTTGCTTACTCTCGAAACATATTAGAACTGATTGCTTTTATGTTTCTATCAAATGCCTTGTTGAATTTTTCATGGCCTGCATTTCAGACGCTTATGATGGAAGCTACGCCGTCTGCGAAGTGGGGTCTCGTAAATGGGGTTTCTGCGATGACTTTCTGGATAGGGTTAATGATGGGAAACGCTCTCAGCGGTATCCTTTGGGATGGTTGGGGCATGTTAGCGCCATTTTATGCTTCCGCATTCGCTATAGGAGTATCAGCCATAATACCACTTCTGCTAAAAGAGACCAGAGTTAAAAAGAAAGAGCCTTGATAGCGTCACTTTAACAATTCGTTTAAGACATTATGCACTATATTTTACTATTGATCGGTATGCTCGAAAATCCAGACAGCACGGCTGAGAATGTCTCTAATTGGCAACTGTTGGGGACAGTTCTGCTCACATTTTCCGCATCGAACGCATCTTTTGGCTTGATTTTCTGGTCTGATTTGTTCGTGATACTTTGTTTTGACTTCTTCGCTCGCCTGTTTGATGAAGAACTCGTTCATGAAGGCTATAATTTCTGGTATACTCACCCCTTCATCACATGGCAGGCAGTATTTGCAGTTTGTGCATCCGATGAAGCCTAGCTTCTTATATTTTCGTGCCAATTGGCTGACAAATCGAAGTTCCTCTTGGCTGAGGGTGGGTGGCACGGAGCAGTTCGCAGTTTTCACGTTTTCCATTACCTGTTGCATAGTGCTCATACCGCTGAGGGCTACTGACACTTCAGGATGGTTCCAAACCCAAAGTAGAGCCAATTCTGCTGGTGTTCTCTTGATCTTTGCCCTTTTCCACAGGGATTGCACTTGTCGGGGAGGCGTGATTGCTAGTCTTCCGCCAGCAACAGGTTCCATTACGACAACTGCCAGTCCTTTTGACGCTGCGTACTTTAGTCCCTTTGTTCCTGCCTGGTTGTCAGCGTCCACATAGTTGTATTGGATTTGGCAGAGCGTCCATCCATCGTAGCTATCTATTATGTCTCTGAAAACATCGTACGTGTCGTGGAAACTGAAGCCAAAATGGCTGAATTTTCCTTCGTCTATCTTCTTTTCTGCCCATGCGGTTACGTTTAGTTCTTTGAGTTTTTGCCATCGTTCCTTGTTTAGGCCGTGCAATAAATAGAAGTTGATGTTGGTTTTTAGTCTAGCTAGCTGTTCGTCTAGGTATTTGTCCATGTCTTGTTGGGAGTTGACAAGCCATGTGGGCATTTTGGTTGCCAGTTTCACTTTTTCGCGGTATCCTTCTTGCAGGACTTTTCTTACGAAGGTTTCGCTGTTTCCTCCGTGGTAAGGGTAAGCGGTGTCCAAATAGTTAACGCCGTGATCGATTGCATATCTTAGCATCGTTGTTGCCAATGGTTCGTTGATTTTTGCAGCGTCTCCGCCAATTGTGGGAAGCCTCATGGCGCCAAAGCCGAGCGCGGATACTTTCCAGTTTAGTTTTCTGAAGGGTCTACACTTCATTATTATCACTTTCTGTATGTGAAAATGGCGTGGTGTTATTGAAATGTGATTAGGTTTGTTTTTTCTAGGTCGCGTAGAAATTTTAGCACGTGTTCTGGGTTGGTTGGCGTGTATTCTACTGAAACGGCTTTAAGGATGTCGTAGGCGTTTCGTTTTCCATCTATGAAGTTCACAAACTCAGCCGCTTTATTGTCGAAACTGCGATCTTTTTCATAGATTTCCTGATACCACTCGTACTCTTTTTCGCCCAAGGCCTTCTTTAACGCATCAAAGTTGAGTGTGCCTTTGAACAGGCGTTTGGGAACTAGTTTCTTCAGTTCTGTCTCTGTTTCTGTTTCTTCAAGCTTGGTTGGGATGGTTATGGCTAAGGTTTTGGCAATGAAGTTCAGGACTCCTTCAAGCCCTGCAATTTTTTGTTGGCCTTGGTTTGCGATGTCCTCACAGAGTTTATCTATGAAGACGTTCAGTTCGGGGTTTTCTCCAAGTCTTTCCACTGATTTTGTTGCTTGTTGTTCGCGCCACATGGTGTGTTCTATTTTGTTTTTGTAGCGGAGAGCTGTTTTTGCCAGTTCTTTGGCTAGTTCGGCTGGTTTTTCTTTGAGTTTCAGGTCTTCCTTTTTCTTGAACAGTTCTTCAGCGGCTTCTCTGGCTGTATCTTCGATTCTGGTGATACCTTTTGATGCGGTTTGGTTTGCTAGAAAATATGCTGTTTCGGCTGTGGCGTTGGCTAGGGTTAGGGCGGCGACTGTGGTTATCCATCCGATTCTTTTGAGGCTGTCTTCGCTGACTTTGTCCATGGTGTCCATGCTTGTGTGGTAGAAAAGGTCTGGCCATTGGAGGAGCATGATGCATGGGACCCCTATGGTTGAGTTTGTGAATTCGGCGTGGTCGCTTCCGCCGCTGAAGGCGGTTGTGTTGTAGCGGAATGTTGATGAGGAGCCAAAGCCTGTTACCTTGTCGAATTCTTTGATGGATTGTTCTATGAGACTGAAGACGTAGTCGTTTAAATAAGAGGGTAAGCTGTCTGGTGTGCGGTCTAGGTTAAGCGTGGATTTGCATAGTTCTTGGTTTTGGCCCACCATGTCAAGGTTTATGCCCGCCACAAATCGAGTAAACATGTCTTCGTGATAGGATAGGTAAGCTACTGTGCCCATGGTTTCGGGCACCCAGAAGAAGCGTATGGTTCTCGCTGGTGGCTGTATTTTGCCAGAATTTATCAGTGTTGTTATTGTTCTTGCGATTTCTAGGAGCAGGCCGCTTCCTGAGGCGTTGTCGTTGGCGCTTGGTTTTGGGTGGCAGAGATGCGCTATTAGGAAGATTTCTTCATTTGGTTTTGTTTTGCCCTGTATTGTGGCGGTTATGACTTCTTCGTTTCCGGGGAAGAGTTGAGCGTCTACTTTGGCTTTGAGTTTTACAGTTTTGCCGTTCTTCAATAAAGCTCGTAGTTGGTTGCCTTGGCGTTTGCTTAGTGAGAAGCCGAATGTTACTTTGCCGAGTTCTTCGGCTGTTGGCCAAATTCCTTGGTATGCGTGTGCGTCGGGTATGTCTAGGCTTTCGCGGACGCCGGGCATTTCGTAGGTGATTGTGTCTGTGATTACGCCTGCTGCTCCGTGTTTGTAGACGGCTTGTTCGTGTATGGCGGTTGCTCTGCCTGTGGCTAGGACGAATTTGCCTTTGACGTCTTTTCCTTCGTAGTCTTTGGGTTTTGTTCCCTTGCCGACGTCTATGAGTTCGGCAGTTACGCCTTCTGGTGGTGTGGCTTTGCTGTAAGTGTGCAAGCAGGTGGGCACATCTTTGTATCGTACAATGAGCTTTTCTTCTGGTTCTACGAGGTAGAGTTCGGCGCTTTTGACTGCCCAGCCGATTGGGCTGGTGTAGGTCCAGTATTTGGTTTTGCCATCTGCTGGAAACTGTTCGATTGTCGCGTCTTTTAATCCTATTTTTAGGAGTTCGTTTTTGACATATTCTGCGGCTTCATGGAACATCGTAGAGGCTTGAATCCTATGGAACCGTGCGATTTGTTCAACAAAAGACTTAGCAACAACACCAGACAACTCATCCCTAACAAGCCTATTCAAACTCATCTTAAGATCACACAGTTTAAGCTAATTATACTTATTCACATTTTTATAAGCGTGTTTGTCTGATTCTGTTTAGGTTTGAGAATGAGTTTTGAGGTTAGAGAAAAGGATTTGCTTGCGAGAATTGGAAAGTTAAAAACTAAGAGTGGTGTTGTTGAGACTCCTTTGCTTTTTCCTGTTATTAATCCTAACATTCAGCCTATCCCTCCAAAAAAGATAGAGACTGAGTTCGGTTTCGACGCGCTAATAACCAATGCGTACATCCTCAAAAAGCGCTTCCAGAACCAGCCCATCGAAAAAGGCTTACACAAATTCCTAGACTTCAACGACACAATAATGACTGACTCCGGTGCTTATCAAATCCTCGTCTACGGCGACATAGAAGTAACCTCAAAAGAAATAGTGGAATATCAAGAGCGCATAGACACGGACATAGCCACCATCCTAGACATACCGACAGGCTGGAAAGTTTCGGAGAACCTCGCAGAACAAACCGTCAAAGAAACACTGAAGAGAGCAAAAGAATTCTTCACCTTGAAAACTCGCGATGACATCCTCTGGGTAGGTCCAGTTCAAGGCGGCAGATACCTAAACCTTGTAGCCAAATCCGCCAAAGAAATGGGAAAACTACCATTCCAAATATACGCATTAGGAAGCCCGACCGAAGTCATGGAACGCTACCGCTTCGATGTGCTAGTTGACATGATTATGACCGCAAAAATGAACCTTCCCACAGAAAAACCTCTTCACCTTTTTGGGGCTGGACATCCCTTCATGTTCGCTTTGGCAATAGCCCTTGGATGTGACCTTTTCGATTCTGCCGCCTACGCAATATACGCTAGGCAAAATCGCTACATGACCGAAAACGGAACGTATAGGCTTAATGAACTGGACTACTTCCCATGTGCATGCCCTAAATGCGCACGAACAACCCCCAAACAAGCATTAGAACTATCACAAAAAGAAAGAGAGGTCTTCCTCGCCGAACACAACCTCTACGTCTGCAACGCCGAACTGAAATGCATAAAACAAGCAATAAAAGATGGCAGACTCTGGGAACATCTAGAAATGCGAGCACACGCACACCCCGCTTTACTTCAAGCCGTAAAAAAACTGGGCAAATACGAGGAATTCATAGAAAAACATAGCCCAGCAACCAAGAAAAGCGGTCTATTCTTCTTCAACTCCCTAAGCCTAATGCGACCCGAAGTCGTGCACTACCGAAAAAACCTAAAAGAAAGATACACTAAACCCAAACAAGCCGAAATCCTTCTCCTCATACCGCAATCACAAACAAAACCCTTCCACAAATCACGAGAATACAAGCAAATTGCAAAACTGCTAAACAACGAACCGAGAGAGAATCTTAGCAAAGTTTACGTGTGCTTCTATGCGGCACCGTTCGGAGTAATCCCAATCGAACTCGACGAAACCTATCCACTATCCCAACATGAAACCGTCCAACCACTAGACAAAGAAACAATAACATACGTTGCCAATCAAATAGGAGACTACATTAACCGAACAAGCTACAAAACAATCATACTGCTAAACGACCCAGAAAACTGGAACGAAACCATCCTAAACACATGCAAGAAAATCTGCCGACAAAAAAACATCAAATTCAAGAGTTTCAACACCAAAAAAGCACGCTCCACAAGGAATCTTCGACTTGCACTAAAAACTTGAAGTTCAACCTATCTTCAGACGGCTCAATTGTCTCGACAAAAGCTTTCTGCCTCGTCGCGACAAACCTACAACGCTCAAGCTGCTTGTTATATAAGGGAGGAGTAGGTTCTTCTCACAGAGCCAGAGAAAAGCAAGCCACTTATAGCCACTTCACGTAACATTTTGCACTAAACATGAGCGAATACACATGATTCGAGCTGATTTACACATCCATACAACATACTCATCAGACGCATCAATCCCACCAAAAATCATAGTGGACCAGCTCTATGCACATCCCTTCATAAAAGCCGTTGCCATAACAGACCACAACACAGTTGAAGGCTATTATAAAGTGCGGGAATTAGCTTCTGCATACCAAGATATTCTGATAATTCCAGGAGTTGAGGTAAGCACTATTGAGGGTGACTTAATAGTTTTGGGCGTTGCAGAATTGCCGCCTAGACCATGGACTGTTGAAAACGTGATTGATTTTGCATGGGAAAGACAAGCATTAACCATTGCCGCCCATCCCTATAGAGAGTATGGTCTGGGTGACTTAACAAAAAATTATGATGTTGACGCCATAGAAGTCTTAAACGGTGCTTCACAACCTCACGTCAATAAACTGGCTGAAAATTTAGCTAAAGAGATGGGTTTGCCCGGTGTTGCCGGAAGCGACGCTCACCAAGTTAATGAATTATGGACTGTTTATACAGAGGTCCAAGCTTCATCAGACATCGATGAAATTTTAAAAGCCATCAAGAAGGGGCTGATTAGGGTTGCCTCAACAGAAAAGTCAATACATTTTTAAAAGAGCAAGGGGCATGAATACTGCATTAGCGGATGAAAAGAAATGAGTCCATTACAAATTGGGTTTCTAGGCGGAACCCATGAAGTTGGCAGAATAGCCATAGCGGTGAAAACTGAAAAAACGCAGGTTTTGCTGGATTGTGGAGTTATGTTAAATCATGAACCAGGATTTCCAATGCATATACCACCCAAAGATGTTGACGCAATAATTTTGACCCACAGCCACCTTGATCATTCAGGGGCAGTCCCCATTTTTTACATTCATGGGAAGAAGCCGCTATACACAAACAAATTAACTTTGGAATTAGCCCAAATACTGATTTCCGATTTCATTCACCTCTCCAGCTACTATTTACCGTATGAATACCTTGAGCTAAAGTCCATGATGAGGAGCAACAAGCACGTGGATTTCGGCGCCGAAGAAGAAATTGGAAACATCAAATTTCAGCTTTTAAACGCTGGGCATATCCCCGGAGGCGCACAAATACTAATTGAAGCTGAGGGAAAGAGAGTACTTTACACAGGCGATTTCAACACAGTTGACACAAGACTTTTGGAAGGCGCAAAGATGGAATACAGCGACTTGGACGCAGTCATAATTGAAAGCACATACGCAGACGAAGACCACACAGAACGTTTAGAACTGGAAAAACGCTTTGTGGATGAAGTAACCGATGTTGTCGAAAAAGGAGGCACAGTTTTAGTTCCAGCCTTCGGAGTGGGTAGATCCCAAGAAATCGCATGCGTTTTAACTGCACATCACTTTGAATATCCCGTCACCATGGACGGAATGGCACGCGAAGTAAGCAGAATAATGATGAATTACAAGGAGTTTCTCAAAGACCCTAAACTGTTTATGGATGCCATGCATTCTGCTGATTGGGTTGAAGGCTGGAGAGACCGTAGGAAGGCTACAAAAACACTAGGAGTGATAATTTCTCCTGCAGGCATGCTTAAAGGCGGTCCAGCGGTATTTTACACGTCAAAAATTGGAAAAAAGGCAAACAACGCCATATTTTTAGTCAGCTATCAGATTCCTGGCACGCCTGGAAGAGAACTGATGGAGAAGGGAGTATGCCTCATTGATGGAAAAATGAGGAAGGTTAAGGCTCGCGTCGAGCATTTCGATTTTTCATCACATTGTGGAGCAAGCCAGCTTAAAGAAGCCGTGAAAAAACTTGGTGGAAAACCGAAAATCTACGTGGTTCACGGCGCGGAAGGAAACTGTGAACTTTTCGCGAAGTGGATAAAGAACGAGTTAGGTTTAGAAGCCATCGCTCCAAAGGCCGGGGACATAGTTAAGGTTTAGAGTGGAATTATGAAAATTGGAATCTTACGCGTCGGACAAGTAGACTCCCATGTGATGGACAGAATTCAAGAGAACTTGAACATGATTTTCCCAAAAACAACATGCGCACTGATTAGTGAGACAATGCCAATTCCAAGCGAAGCCTTCAACAATGCAAGACAGCAATACCGTTCAAATATAATTCTGAGCAGAGTTCACAGTTATGCTGAGAAAGATAAAGCGTTAGACCGTGTTTTGGGAACCGTAAATGTCGACATTTTTGTTCCAGAGTTGAATTTTGTATTTGGGGAAGCAGAATGTCCAGGAAAAGCAGCCTTAATCTCGTTATGGAGGCTTAGGCCAGAATTTTACGGTAAGGCTCCAAACAAGGAGCTTTTTCTGGAGAGAATCACGAAGGAGGCTGTGCATGAGCTTGGACATTCTTTGGGTTTAAGACATTGTTCTAACCCGTTTTGTGTTATGTATTTCTCCAATTCCATTTTCGAAACCGACAGAAAGCAAAGCTTATTCTGTAACAAATGCGACTTAAAAGTTGAAGCAACTGTGAATCAACTAGGGTAAGAGTCTTGAGTAGCAAGTTTAGAACGGGACTAATAAATTTGGCACCCATTCTGGTAAGCCTAGTGTTTGGAGTGCTTTGTGCCTTTCTAATTTTAACATCTTCGGTGGAAATTTACGGAATTACCCCCTTCCCTGAAAGTATCGTTGGATCCTTTGGCAACGCATTCTACTTTGTTATCCTCGTGGGAGTTGGCGCGTCACTATTATATTTGCTTTTGAAATGGAAAAATCGTAGATTGATCGCTTGGATTACTGGTTTTGCTTTGACAACTGCGGTTTTTATGCTTTCCATAATTTATATGTTTGCAGCATTTTCAAGATTTGCTATTCCCAGCATGGAAGTTTTAATTTTGATTTTGTCGTTGTTCATAACAGCGCTAGCTGATTATGCAATTTTTCGAAAACACGGCAAGATTTGTGACCTAGTTGTTCTCTGTTTAGGAGGAGCTTTAGGAACGTTTTTAGGAGTTTCAATCCCCACTTTGAGCGCAATTTTGATCTTAGGTTTTTTGGCAATTTATGATGTATTCGCTGTTTATCACGGACCTGTGGGAAAAATAGCCCGCAGTGGACTTGACCAGCTTCGAGGTTTAAGCTTCTCTTTTAAGGATGTTCAAATGGGATTGGGTGATTTGACGTTTTATTCTATGCTTTCAGGACATATGCTTCTTTATTTCGGTTTAGTTCCATGTTTAGCCTCTATAATTGGTATTTTGTTTGGATGTCTATTAGCTTTTAAAATGCTGGAAAGGAAGGGAATGTTCCCTGGATTGCCCTTTCCGATACTCTTTGGTTTAACGGCAGGTCTTCTTGTTTCACTGATATGATTCTAAACTCTTAGGCTTGAAAGGACTAGACGGGTGGAGTTTACATCAACCTCTATGATTTTGCAGTTTCTGAGTTCCTTAGATTCTCCAAGCACATCCTTAACAATCACATTATTGCTTTCCATCTTTGCGTAAACCGCGTCTTTGAATACTGTTTTTCCGTCAAGGATTACGGTGAATTCGCACATTCTCCATTCCAACCGATAACCATAGAAAGCATAAGCTTAGTTATAAACTTCCCTTTAAAGACATGAGCTTATGCGTATGCGTATTTTGGATAAATAGTTATAATTCATGAGCATTATAGACTTCAAATCTAATAGTTTGTTAAAAGATGAAGTAGATGCCCAAGAAGCGCAAGCCCAGCAAGCCTTCAAGCATTGACATATTCCAACTTTTAACGGAAACGGCGGAAAAAGAGAAAAAGAAGAGAAGAGAGGAGTTTCTCGCACCGCTGAGTATAAAAGAATTTTTTGCTGAGGGAAGTATAACCATTAACAAGAGAACGTGTAAGGGTGTGGAGTGCAAGCTCTGCATAGAGGCGTGTCCAACTAATGCTTTGTTTTGGAAGGCTGGAGAAGTTGGGATAACTGAAGAGATTTGCATATACTGCGGCGCATGCGTCTTAAGCTGCATAGTGGATGACTGCATAAAGATTGTAAGGAAAAGGTCAACGGGTGAAGTGGAAAGCTTCAGTAAGCCTAGAGATTTTACGGCGCTTCAACATGGCATTAATGTTAAGAAACGTTTTGAAAGAATTCAAGATGTCTTTCCAAAGGTTGAAGATTACCTTAAGCGCTATCCTAAGCAGAAAATGAAGCCATAGAAAATTGTAAATCCATTCGCTTATGCACTAACGAGGGAATGGAGATTATGCAGGTTTTTGCCATTTTTCTTGTAGGAATTTCGGTATGCCTGACGAGTCTCTAGGTCCTACGAGTACTTGCCAGCCACTTAACTCTTCAATTTCGCCGCTTAGGCGTGTCGCTTTCCCCGGAATTATAAGTTTTCTATGCTTAACTTTGTTCTCAATTCCAGACGCTTTTATAGCATCTGCAACCTTTTCCGCTGTCAGTTTTCTTCCGGCAACGGCGCTGTCCACAGCTATTCCTTCCGAGTCGACAACTATTAGATACGCGTTTATTTTTCCGGATTCGATGTCTGAAGCTACAGTATAGTATGTGAGCGCAAAGTTTGTTGTAAACATTACAGGCGAGTTCTCATCCGGAGTTCCAAACACCCTTAAGCCAGGTTCAACAGCCACTGGTTTTCGTGGGTCTGTGTAAATGTTCTGCCGCAGTATGACGTTTGGAAGAAGCGACCAGCCGTCAACACTATGAAATATTACAATGTCTGCGAAGCGAACAATAAGCATGGCCGCCAAATAGGCTTCTTCCCACTTCACAATCTCCTCTGGAGCTTCACCCCTCTCCATCCAAGCAACCATCGGCACTCCTATTAACGGAAAACCTAAGAGTCCATCGCCTCTCTTACAAGCAGCCCGTCGAATCATCGTAAAGTTGTTCAGAGTATCAACCAAACCCTCGCTTGGGAAAGTGCCAGGATCCAAAACGAGATCTTCAACCCCATACTCAAGCAACGTATTCGCCAAAGACTTAAGCAGTTTCAAATTGTTCGGCGCAAAAACTGCAAGTGGACAATTATACATTAGGGCAAGTTCAGCCATATCCTTCCAATTGTCCTTTGTTGCTGCATACAAAAGCGGTCGGAATTTCGGAACAGCCATCAAACCTGCTTCAAGAACGTTTGGCTTTAGTGAGCATAAGATTAAGGGCAGATTTGTGTTTTCAGCAACGTTTCTAACTGACGTCTTGAACTTCTCTGGATCGTCTGACGTAGAGCGAGCAGCGACCATATCAAGTTTTAGCGTTTGCCCAATATACTCAAAACTGAACCCTTCTGCCCTCTTTATCCTATCCAATACCTCTTCATCAGACATTTCGTCAGTTACGTCAATTGCAATTGCCGTCGGATTAAAATACGTGAATTCATGGCGATACATAACAAGTTTTCCACCAATTTTACGAGCATGGTCTCCAACGCCCACAACAACCTCCTTCACAGCTGGCTTCAGCATCTCCTTCAGTTGCCTATAGGCTTTCTCATACTCCTTAGTCAGTAATGGCGGACATTTCTCGATGGCTACTTCACGGTTCACAACTTTTGTTGCAAAAGCCATGCAATTTTCTTCGCCACATTCTTTGCAGTTTGTTCTCGGAAGAAGCTTGTAAACATCAATTGGACTAAGTTCTCTTATGCCAACCTTTCCTTTCACTTCTCTCTCACTCATTCGTCACAACACTCCAAGTTCAAATCTTCATAGAAACCCATTCAACAAGCTTATCAGCGTCACCCGAACTTCCGCTTAACAGCTGATTAACAATATCTTTGAGAGTTTTTACAGCAGCAGGATGCATCATCATAAACAAGTCCACACCAGCAAGCAGAAGCGTCAAAGCAGTAGTTACCTCCCAGAGAGGCCCCCTTAACTCACGAGGCTCCCATTCAGGACCCATTTTCAACCAAGCCTCCCTTGCCGCCCAAGCGTTTGTCGTTCCAGAAGACATAGGATGCGCCAATTCAGGATCACCCATCAAAGCCGCAAGCCTAGCCCTTTCCATGTTGGTGAAAGCATAATCAAGACCATAGCCCAAGGCGGCTGTTGTCAAATCCATAACTATGTCCTCTTTTGGCAAGAAATCATAAAGCCTACGGTTAAGTTCTCTGGCTAAGTTCAAATCCATTGGGGTAAAGGACAACGCAACATGCCCATTCTTCTTAACGAATTTGGCACAACGCTCAACATCCATGTCCCTCGTTATCGAACTTATTAGGAAGCGCTCTCCAGCAAAAGTTCTAGCAACCTCTGCAAAGACAGCTGCGTCTTTAACTGGATCGCCACAACCTCCAATCACAAGAGGCACATCCACAGCCTGAGCAACCTCCTCCACTGTCTTAGCAGCCTCTTTCGGCGAAGCATCCTTGAGAAGCGGATCAACACTAATCAAGTGTATTGTCACAAGATCCGCTCCAAACTTTTCAACGGCAAGCTTAGCCCAAGCCGCAGGATCACCCAAAACATCTTTCACATGCATTTTCACAGCCTTTGGAAGAGGAACTTCCATGTCAAAAACGTCTAACGCTATTACAGGAGAATGCGGGATAGGCCTTTCGAAAGTGTAAAAAGCTGGTGTCGTTTCGCCTCCAATAACCACGGATTTTCCACGGGTTCCCCCCTCACTTTTTGTGGCTCCAAGTTTCACCTCAACAACCTTGCTAGGATAGGTTTCAACTGGCGGAACAAACTCTTTTCCAATTATTTCAGTGGGCTTAACCTTTACTAATGGAGCAAATTTCGGCAGAGCAATCGGAGTAGCGACCGCGCTTGGTTGTATCCATATTTCTAAATCTCCGACATTCATCTCAAAGTCTTCAAGTTCGATTTCCTGAAGTCTCGCAAGAAGCTCTAGTAAACGTGGGCTTAGTTTCAGCCCTAAAGACGACTCTTCTTTATCATTTTTTGGCAAGCATTTCACCTTTTCTCAGGTTTTTCGCCTTTCATCGAACGGATGATGACTTTTTTGGCGTAAATTTTTGCGTCTTTCAAGATTATTTTGAAACCGCCAGCGGTTATAGGTAAGGTTGCTGCAGTGGCAACAGGCACCATTGGCGCTTCTTCTGCTTCAGCTGACACGCCTTCTTCGACGGCAGCCACTTCTTCCTTCCAACGTTCTACAACTGGGTGATTACGCTCTTTTAGAAAGGTCTTCAACTCTTCAATCGTTTTCGCTTCTTCCTCCGTGGCAACTTTGTCAAAAAGCTCCGCTGGGATAAAGTCTTTAACCCTTTCCTTAACTTCTTTGGGCAACCAAACTATACGATTCCATCCACCGTCAGCCTGCAGAAACTTTGGAGACCGCATATACTCAATGGATATTCCGTGAAAACCATCTACTTGACGTCCGCCAGCAGTGGAATCAGCAAGAGTTGAGAAGGCTAATCCGTTCACGGTCACGTCTCTGTAGCCTCTGTGCACAATGCCGAAGCCGTCTACTTCTGGAACATAAAAGGCTGTAGCTTCGAAGCAACCGCATGAAGTATGCGGATAGCCGAAAGCCGTGTAAAGCCATACCCTTGTGATTTCTCCCAGAGTTTTCTTTTTCGCGGCTTCATTTACGCCTGAATACTCTCCTTTAACTGGGTCGAGCAATTCTCCCTTTTCCATGGTAAAGACTGGCCCTTTCGGGTCTATGCTTGCCGCTGCTCTTCCGTCAAACCAGCTTATGGCTCCACAGTTCGAATATCTTTGGGGCGTAATTACACAGACATGGGTTGGAGCGAAAGACTGGCATAAAACACACCCATAAAATTTGTCAACTTCCTCATCTTTTAATCCTCTCGCTCTGGCATCTCTTGCTTCATAAATTTGCAAGGCTTCATCGTAAAGGCTTTTGACTTTCTCGGGGTCTGTGATGAAAATCACTTGCATCTTTTCAATTATTGGTAGCTCGCTCTTGAAAAGCCTATGTAAAACCTTCCCAATAAATTGAAAAGAGTTTAAGCCTTTCTGGAAGGATTTTTTGCTTAGCCTCAGCCATATGTCATAACGCTGGTTGAGGTGCATAAATCCCTCGATAAAGTTGCAGTATTCGTGTATGCGTCTTTCTATTACCCCCTCAAGTTCTGGTTCAAGCTTAGTGCCAGCGACTTCAATGAGTATTCCAAAAGGGTAGCTTTTTCCTTCCTCCACATCTTTTAAGTCTGGCCCTATGACGGTTACTTTTCCATCTTCAACTTCTTCTGGCCTTTTCACTCTTGTCAGTTCAAATTTCTCTTTGATGTCAGGTCCGCCGAGTTCAACGTACATGTCTTTTCTACGGATTCTTTCGCCTTCGTAGATTACGCCTACATCGACTGGTATGTCTTCAAACATGGACATTTTCATTTCCCTGCCAATTTACTTATTATTGTTTCAAAGCTTTCATTCCAATCCTTAACAGTTAGGTTTGGAAATGACCAAGATGCGTGAGGATTATAAAATCTGTCTACGCTTATGGTCTTAAGGTTTGCGGAAAAGGATTTTAGCCCAGCCAATATTACGAATTCCATGTAGTAGGGGAGTCCCATGAATAACGCGACGTCATACGGGCCCTTATCATCTAAACCTTTCCATTCCGGATCCATAAGCCTATTACCAATGTCCATCGCAGTCATACAAGCTGCGGAGTGAAAATCCCTTTTGATAAATTCGCTTACCGTATGGGCTGTGGCAACCACTGGGATTCCCGCAGTCTTACTCATACGGATTGCGTAATCAATCATTTTGACATCGTGTGAATAATCCTCAGCGGCTAAGTGTCCAACGATAAGAATGGGATGCTTCGCCCTCTGTAACATTGCGACAACTACCTCTGGCTTCGAGATGAGTAAAGCTTTCTTTGGACCTGCAATCTCAGCTTTCTGCCACGGTTCTGCCTGTGCACTCATGTCATTCACCTTTCCTCTTTCTGATGAGTCTAGGCAGGAGAGTTGGGTCTGGAATTCTCATCTCCTTCCATCCCTTTTCCTCCAGAATCTTGAGAACCTCATCCTTCATGGTGATTGGTATGTCAGCATTGTTTCGGACGAGAAGATGAATGTCATCAGGCATGACGCCGTAAAGGCGCTTGTGAAGGTCGATATAATGGGTTAACTTTATGGCACGCCCCTTAGTTGTGTCGTTAGGTCTCATACAAAACTTTGCTATTAGCACCATAGCCTCCTCTTTGGTTTCAGCTGCAGTGAATAGGTGTTCAGGAGCTGGACCCACATAGACTTTGTCGCCAGTTCTGGCATCATACACATACCAATCTTCCTCTTTGTCCTTTCTTCCAAGGAGCATGCGACGATACTTGGATCCGTGGGGTCCAACAATAACGGGCACCCCAAGCCTCCAGAAGCCAGAGGCTATTGATGCTGCCTTCTGAGACATAGCGCCCCAAGCGACTCCTACCGCACCCACTCGGTTGAGGACATAATCAGCAATCTCCTCGTAGTTGGCCCGCAGTTTTCTTTTTGCGAATATGCTTGCAATTTTGATGGCTGCTCCGGCTATGTGGGGATTAGAAACACATGAACCCACGTTGAGGATGCCCCCTGCATCAAAAGCACCAGAATATTTCTCGTATAGGGTCTTTCCCTCATCATCTTTCACCATAGCCATGGACATAGCCGCACACCCTGAAGTTACAACGATAAACCTACGTTTCGCGAACTCCTCAGCGATCTCGGCAACCTCTTTTCCACCACGGGGATAATTGGCGCATCCTACTAGCGCCACGACTCCTGGAATCTCGCCTAGAACTATGGGTCCGCCGACATTCCTTATTTCCACGTCTTGAATTGCTCCGCGTCCAACCCGCATCTTGAATTTTTCCTTTAACAAGTTTTCTTCTCCAGCCTTGACAATGAAGCTATGGAGGGGGAAGTCGTTGGGGCAAGCGCTATCGCAGCGAGCGCAACCGATACAATCCTCAAGAATGTCGGCTAGCGGATTAAGGTCGCCCTTTGCAGCAGCCTTCATTGCCTCGGGAATGGGCATGTTATTTGGACACGCTCGCATACATTCGTTACATTGTGTGCACTTTTGAGCATCCTTGATGATTTCTTCTATTTTTGGGATTATGCTAAATTTGTTCCGTTTGGGAGCAACCTTCATCACAGTTTCAACTGCAACTTCGCCCACTTTGTCTGGGTCCAAAATTAATGCTCCGGGAACTTTTCCTTCAACCAAATCTGATATTACTTTCTCTGAGGGGCTTTCCGTTCTATTCTCAAGTCCCAAGCAGTTTTTAGAACTGGAAGCAATTACTGGTGCTTTGACTTTTTGAGCTTCAACTAGTGCGTCTGCTCGAATGCATTGCTCATCTACTACAATGAGGTCTGCTAATCCACTGCGTATATAACGCAGTTGCCAAGAGATAGGCCCAACTATTTTTGCCATGGAACTGTATCGGGTAATATCGTGCGCTGTGCAGCATATGCCCACAACTTCCACTTTTCCCAGTAATCCTTTATCAGTTAAGTAGTCAATTATTCCGATAGAAGAGGGCACATTATGCCCAATGACCAAAATTGTAGGTTTTGATACGTCTGCTACGGCGAAGCCTAAATCTGTCAGTGGCGCTTCGGGGTCAGCCTTTGGAAAACCAAGCACTGAAATCTGTGCCAAATCTGCGATTTCCATGCCAACTTGATCCACCATTCCAGCATGAAGAACCTTGGACTCGAAGTCCAGGTTGCTTCCCTCTTGTCCAGTATGAGTGGCGGAAAGAAGATGCGTAACTTGCGTCTCGCAATAGTCGAGACCGTCTTCTAAATCTTTTAGCTTTTCAGGTTTGATACCGCAAACCAAACGGGTCACTGGAGCCTCTATATCTATGTTTAAT
>Ga0210056_1001864_pt1 | contig 18073 bp, 13 predicted proteins | sample CryGeyCG2014_080_2_FD_183965 | JGI IMG/M metagenome (GOLD analysis project Ga0210056, IMG submission 183965) | Groundwater microbial communities from aquifer - Crystal Geyser CG07_land_8/20/14_0.80 (SPAdes) (version 2) | ecosystem: Environmental > Aquatic > Deep subsurface > Groundwater | place... | reverse complement strand
CTATACGTGATCTTCCTCGTCTTTCGATTTCTACACTGCAAACGCGGCAAGCACCATAGGGCTCCAATCCTTCAAGGTAACAGAGAGTCGGTATTTCTACGCCTGCTCGCTTCGCTGCCTCCAGAATGGTAGTTCCTTCTTCTGTTTTGATCTCTTTATCGTCAATCTTTAAGGTAACAATCTTCATTTTACTTCCCTTTCCTAACTGGTTTCATACCTTTTGGTGGATGTGGTGGAATGGGCTCCCCTGAAAGCTTTTTTACCGCATCGAAATTGCAAACCTCATAACACGTTCCACATTTTACGCATTTTTCTTGGTCAACCCAGTGAACCTGGTCCTTACCGCCCTGAACGGCTCCTACCGGGCATTCTCTTAAACAAAAGAGGCAGGCTTGACATTTCTCGGGATCAATGTAATAATTTATCAAAGCCTTACAGACTCTGGCTGAGCAACGTTTGTCTCTTATATGTTGCTCCCATTCGTCTCTGAAGTATTTCAAGGATGTGAGGACGGGATTAGCTGCGGTCTGGCCCAACGCGCAGAGTGAAGCCTCCCTCATCGTTTCGGCTATATCCTCGGTTGTCTGCACGTCTTCGTCTTTCCCCTTCCCTTCACAGACGTCATTCAGAATCTTGGAGAGCACCCTCAACCCTTCACGGCAGGGAATGCACTTTCCACAAGATTCCTCAAGGAGGAAATCGACAAAATACCTAGCTGTATCTACCATGCAGATGTCTTCATCCATAACTACCATGCCACCAGAGCCCATCATAGAGCCAACTTTAGTGAGTTCATCGAAGTCCACTGGAAGGTCGAGGTACTCCTCAGGAATGAGACCTCCTGAGGGACCGCCAGTCTGTACGGCTTTAAACCTCTTTCCACCTCTAATTCCCCCACCTATCTTGTAGATTAGGTCTCGCAGGGTTATCCCCATGGGCACCTCCACTAAACCTGTGTTGTTAACCTTCCCAACAAGAGAGAAAATCATAGTTCCGCTGCTGCCCTCAGTTCCTATACGCCTAAACCACTGGCCGCCCCTAAGGATTATCAAAGGGACGGTAGCCCATGTCTTATCGTTATTGAGGCAGCTGGGCTTATCCCATATTCCCTTAACCGCCGTGTGAACGTATTTAGGTCTCGGTTCACCAACCTTCCCCTCAATTGCTGTCATAAGAGCGCTAGACTCTCCTGAAACGAAGGCTCCAGCACCCCTATGAACCTTAACCCTAAAGTTGAAACCTGAGCCCATGATGTTTTCGCCAAGCAACCCATACTCTTCAGCCTGCCTTATAGCCGTGGATATGCTTTCCACAGCTATGGGATACTCTTCCCGCACGTAAACAAAGCCTTCGTGAGCTCCAATAGCATAGCCGCCTATTATGAGGCCTTCAAGGACACTGTGAGGATTACCTTCCATCAGCGACCTATCCATAAAGGCTCCGGGATCCCCCTGATCGCAGTTAACGATGACATACTTGGGCTCTCCGAGCGCGTTTCGCGTGGTCTCCCATTTCAACCCCGTTGGAAATCCTCCTCCACCTCGCCCCCGCAAGTTTGCCTTCTTAATTTCCTCAATCACCCGTTCAGGTGTCATTTCGAAAAGGGATTTGGCCAGGGCGCAGTATCCCCCTAGAGCAATGTAATCTTCAATATTCTTTGGGTCTATTTTCGCGTTGTCTTCAAGGAGCAGCCTAAGCTGGTATTTATAGAATGGTATGTCCTCGAGCTTTTGCGCTGTTCCGCCAGTGGCACGGTCTGTGTAGAGTAACCGTTCTACAATCTGCTTTTCAAGAATTGTTTTAGAAACAATTTCCGGGACATCTTCAGGCTTAACCTTAAGGTAGCAGATTTCCTGCGGATAGACCGTCACCCTTGGTCCTTGCTCACAGAAGCCTAAGCATCCTGTTTCCTTAATTTCCACCTCATCCTTTAGCCCTTGCTTGTCCAGTTCGGCTTTGAAAGCTTCCATAACTCTCCAAGCTCCGAGCGCAACACAGCCTGTGCTGACGCAAACTGAGACGCTGGGTTTGCTTGGCTCTCTTTTTGCTATGATTTCTTGGCGAAGCTTTTCAAGGTCTTCAGGCGAGCTTATACACTTAACAGTTTCCATGCCTTCTCACCTAGCCGTATTTGGATAAAATATTTTTCACATTAGGTAGCTTCACGCCGCCATGGTATTCGCCGTCCACTGTCATCATCGGACCGAGAGCGCAGCAACCTAAACAATTGACTGTTTCAAGACTGAATCTGTTGTCTGGTGTGGTTTCACCTCGCTCTACGTTCATTAGTCTCTGCAAATTATCTAGGACTATTGGGGCACCTCGAACTTTGCATGAAGTACCCATACACACTCTGACCAAGTGTCTTCCTCTGGGAGCAATAGAGAAGGCTTTGTAAAAAGTTGCAACTTGGTATACCTGGCTGACAGGAACCACTAGCTGTTTGCTTACTTCCGACAACATCTCTCTCGGAAGCCAGCCGAAATTCCTCTGCAACCTCAAAAGGATTTGAATCAACATGCTTTCATCGTATAGGTAGTCCTCCATAACTTTATTCACTATTCCAGCAATCCCAAACAATTTCCCAGGTCTTTTTTCCATTGGAAATCGCCTTTTCAGCTCTTGATCCAACTTTTTCCGGCGCAAAACACTAGCTTTATCTTTAGGTATCTTAACCTTGTAACGACATCGCGGACATGTAGCGTAATACTCGTTGTCGCCGAGGTAATCCCATTTGTAATTGCAGTGTTGGCATTCCAGTTCCATTTTACTTACCTACCTACCTACTCCCACATTGACAGATAAATTCCTTGCGGTCGCGTTTGTTAAGACTCTTTCCAAGTAACCACAATATAAACGTCAAGATCATCATGAAAATTCAAAAAACATCCTTAAAGGAACTTTGAGATCAAATTTTGAAATGGAGCGGGAAAGGTTTGAACCCTTATTTAAGTTTCGTCAACTAAGGAAAGCCGAAGGATCTAAGTCGCTCATTCTACACAAATCCCGAGAATTTAAACCGAGATGTAAACCTATTCCCCGGCGCCTCTTTTCCAGTTTCTGTTCACGAAAACACTTTTATCAAATGCAATGCATTGGGAACTTTAGGGCTTCACTTGACCGAAACAGATGAATATGACAGAATCTTCGCTGCCTTGAAGCATCCTCTCCGTCGTCAAATTCTCTTACTTCTAGAAGAAAAAGGTGAAGCCTCCTTCACTGAGATACAGAAAGCTGTAGGCGTCAATGGCACAGGACTTTTGAGTTACCATTTAAAGGAGCTGGGAACTTTGGTTGAACAGTCAGAGAGGGGGAAATATGACCTTTCAGAAATCGGAAGAGCCAGCATGGCTTTGTTTTGGAAGGTGGAAAGAGAGAAGCAAGCGTCAGATAGTGTCATTCAAAATCATCTTGAAAGAATAGTAGGAGAAATAGTGTTTCTCTTCTTCATTGTAGGAGCCACATTCTTGGCTCCATTAAGTGCCGACATTTATCTATCAGTTCAGACCGTTTTCTCAGGTTCACTAATCACTCAGATAGTATTGATGTTTCTTGCAAGTCTTCTAGGCATGGTTTTTGGTGCCGTCTTATTTCTGTTTTACGATCGGCACTATTTCTCGAAAAACCCAAGAACAAACGCCGTTCACTCCTTGCTTTTTGCAGTTGGCATCTCCTTAATGTCAACGTACTCGGCGTACATTAGCTACCAGTTTGAAATGGTGTCGGCGAATGGGAGCAACTTTGCTTTTTGGTTTAGCATTCTGCGCGCCGTTTCTTTTCTGGGAATAACGCCTATAGTAGCTTATGCAACTGGTGGGTTCTTGAATAGGCGCTAGCCTCTCTGAAAACTGCTGTGCAAAAAAGTGAAAAAGGGTAGGCTATAACAAGCCTAGTGGATCCCTAACAGGGACAGTAAGTTGTAGTTCACGATCAGTACGGCGAACAGCGAAGCAATCAGAGACATCACCGTGATCATCGTGTTAAGCGAGGGCCCAGCCGTGTCTTTGAAAGGATCGCCTACAGTGTCGCCGACCACGGCGGCCTTGTGAGCGTCTGAACCTTTTCCACCATGTTTGCCTGATTCTATCAGCTTCTTGGCATTGTCCCAGAGACCGCCAGCGTTAGCCATTAACAGAGCCAACAGGAGACTAGAGAATATGGCACCTGCAAGGAAGCCTCCAAGCGCTTTTATTCCACCGACGAAGCCAATAATCAAGGTGCTGGCGATTGCCATGATGCTTGCTGGCATGAGTTCACGTAACGCTCCGACTGTTGCAATGTCAACACATTTTGCATAATCAGGTTTGACGCCAAGTTTTCCCTCTCTGAGGCCTGGAATCTCTTTGAATTGCCTTCTGATTTCAGCGATCATTCTCTCAGCGTTTCTGCCGACGCCAAGCATGACCATTGCTGAGAACACTGCAGGAATCGCCACGCCTATAAGTGCGCCAAGCAGAACCATTGGATCCATAATGTCAAAGACAGCAGGGTGACCAGCCCTTGAAGCTATTTCCTGAAATGCAGCCAGTAATGCAATCACAGTCAATCCTGCCGCGCCGATTGCAAATCCTTTGGTTATGGCTTTCGCCGTGTTTCCAGCGGAATCAAGCTCGTCTGTTACGGCGATTACTTCTTCGCTGAGTCCAGACTGCTCGGCAATTCCCTTGGCGTTGTCCACTATTGGGCCATACGCATCATTTGAAACCGTTAATCCGACAATTGAAAGCATACCGAGAGATGCAAGGGCTATTCCATAAACGGCGTATCCTGTGCCTAATGGTTCGCATATTTTGTATGCGATGGCTGCTGCTATGGCTATTCCGATTAAGGGAAAAACAACGCTACGTAGACCGTATGAGAATCCTGTCAAAATGTTTAATGCAGGTCCAGTTTCAGATGCTTCTGCAGTCTTTAGAACTGGTGCTTTGTCTTCTGAAGTGAAGTAGTCACTTGTCACCCCAATTGTTATTCCGGCCGCAAGACCCACGATTGTTGCTCCCCACAGCGACCATTCATATCCAAGATACCATGTTGTCAAGGCGGTTAGAACTCCGAAGACTATGCATGTTACATATGTGCCACCGTTCAAAGCAGCTCCTGGATCGCCTTTGGCTCCGACTCTAACTGTTAAAGCGCCTATGACAGCAGCCAAGATGCCCAACCCAGCGAACACGAGCGGTATCTGTACGTAAGTGCTGGGGACGCCAAGCCCTACACCAAGAATCATTACCACTACTACGCTTGCGACGTACGAGTCGAACAGGTCTGCTCCCATGCCAGCGACATCGCCAACATTGTCTCCGACGTTGTCAGCTATGACTGCTGGGTTTCTTGGGTCATCTTCAGGAATCCCCAGTTCCACTTTGCCGACAAGGTCTGCGCTGATGTCTGCGGTTTTCGTGTAGATGCCTCCGCCTGCTTTAGCGAAAAGCGAAAGCGAACTGGCTCCAAAGCTGTAAGCTAATACTGCTGGAACGGTTCCTCCCATCCCTGTGAGCCAGTAGACTATGCTTATTCCGAGCAGTCCGACGCCGACTACTGACATCCCCATTACTGCGCCGCCTCGGAAGCCTATTGGGAAAGCCTTGTTTAATCCGCTCTTTGCCGCATTCGCCACTTTGGCGTTCGCTTTTGTCGCGATGTTTAGGCCCAAGTAGCCAGCCAAGGCAGAGCAGAATGAACCAAACATATAAGCTATTGGCAACTGAAGGTTCAGCATGAGGTTGTCAGATGCCCATATCGGTTGCGGCAAGAATATGCCGATTATTATTGCCACGATAACTGCGAATATTGCCAGGGTTGTATATTCTCTTCTTATGAAGGCGGCGGCTCCTTCTTTGATTGCGCCAGAAATCTCCCTCATCCTTTCAGTTCCACTATCTTGTTTGTTAACATACTGGTAAAAGTAGAGGCCAACCAGAATCGAGATCAGAGCTGACAATGGTGCTATCAGCCATATTTCAATCATTTTGGTTTCATTCCTCTCTACCATTCTCCATTTATTTTTAGTACCTCTAGAGTGTTTTGCGAAATCTCTTATAAACTTATTTGCCAGCGTTTTGTTTCTACGTGAGAAAAGAATATAACCTATGATTTGTCACAAGATACAGTTTGTGCTACTTAACAAGGGGTGAGGAATACGTCAAAACCTTGGCATGCGATGGAAATTGAAGAAACCTTGCAAAGTTTAAATACTAAGGAAAAGGGTTTAAGCGAAGAAGAAGCCCAAAAACGCCTAATAGAGTTTGGACCTAACGAATTGAAAAAGGAGAAGGGAACTTCTCCGATAAAACTTTTCCTTGAACAGTTTACAGACATACTGATCATAATATTGCTGATTGCAACGGGACTTTCAATTTACTTAGGTGAAATTACCGACGCCATCGTCATCATCGCCATAGTCCTAGCCTGCGCCATCCTAGGGTTCGTGGAAGAATACAGATCAGAAAAAGCGCTAGAAGCTTTGAAAAAGATGACAGCCCCAACAGCCACGGTTTTACGGGGTGGAAAAGATGTTAAAGTCCAAGCACGCGAGATCGTTCCGGGCGACATTATCCTATTATACACGGGTGACAAGGTTCCTGCAGACTCTCGGCTTATTGAAGCGATTAATTTGAAAACGGATGAGGCCCCGTTAACAGGTGAATCTACCCCCGTAAATAAGAATGTTAATCCGTTGCCAGAAGACACGCCGCTCCCCGACAGGCGAAACACGGTTTTTACTGGAACTGTTGTTGTCTATGGACGCGGAAAAGCTGTCATTACCTCAACCGGAATGAACACAGAGTTTGGAAAAATAGCCAAGATGGTTCAAGTAACAGAAGAAGAAGAGACACCGCTTGAAAAGAGAATGGCATCTGTCGGAAAATGGATTGGAATTTTATCCGTAGCTGTTTGTTTAATAGTGGCAGCCATCGGCATGATAGAAGGACGCAACATCCTCGACATGATTTTATGGGGAATAAGCCTAGCCGTTGCCGCAGTTCCCGAAGCATTACCTGCAATCGTAACAGGTGCACTTGCAGTCGGTATGTACCGAATGGCTAAGGTAAACACCATAGTTAGGAGACTTCCAGCCGTCGAAACGTTAGGATGCACAAGCGTCATATGCGCCGACAAGACTGGAACAATGACCAAAGGCGAAATGACAGTTCAAAGAATATACGTAAATGATCAAGCAATCAAAGTTTCAGGTGTTGGCTACGAACCCGAAGGCGAGTTCATACTCGAAGATAAAAAAATAGATCCAGCACAAGAAGAGGAACTTCTGACACTTTTAAAAGTCGCAGCGCTGTGCAACGATGCTAAGCTGGAAAAGGAAACCGAGACCAGAAGATGGATCATCAAAGGCGACCCAACAGAAGGTGCGCTAGTTGTTGCTGTAGCCAAGGCTGGATTGTGGAAGGAAGAACTGGAAAAAGAAGCACCACGCATAGGCGAAATCCCGTTCTCTTCTGAAAGAAAGCGCATGACCACAGTTCACGTTGTTTCTGGCAAAAAGAAAATAGCCTACATGAAAGGTGCTCCAGAGATATTATTGGGTAAGTGCACAAAAATTTTTGTTAATGGAAAAGTGCGCAAGATAACTGATGAAGATCGATCAAAAATACTGAAAGTAAATGAAGACATGGCACTTCAAGCCTTAAGGAATCTAGGTTTCGCATTTAAAGAGCTACCAGAATCTGTGACAACTATTGATGAGAAAGATGAGAAAGACTTGATTTTTGTCGGGATAATGGGAATGATTGACCCTCCACGGGAAGAAGTCAAAGATGCTATTGGTCTGTGTAAAAATGCCGGAATCAAAGTTGTAATGGTAACAGGCGACCACAAGTTAACAGCAATAGCTATAGCTGAAGAACTGAACTTGATAGGCGAAAAGGAAACAGAAGGCAAAGTGCTTACATGGGAAGAATTGGACAAGATAAACGATGAACAACTAGCCGAAATGGTTGAAAACGTTGTAATATACGCCAGAGTTTCACCAGAACACAAAATGAGGATTGTTAAAGCGTGGAAAGCGAAAGGGCATGTTGTAGCAATGACAGGCGACGGAGTAAACGATGCTCCAGCACTTAAAAGGTCTGATATAGGCGTGGCAATGGGAATTACGGGCACAGAAGTTACAAAAGAAGCTTCAGATATGGTTTTAACAGATGACAACTTCGCATCAATTGTCAAAGCTGTTAAAGAAGGCCGTGAAATCTACGGAAACATCAAAAAATACCTGACTTACCTACTACGCTGTAACGTTATGGAAATCATCGTAATGTCCGTGGCAATGATTGCTGTTCCGTATCTGGCAGGAGGAACTTACGAGTCTGGAGACAATCCAAAACTGTCTGCAGCCGTCGCTTTAACAGCAATACAGCTGTTATGGGTGAACTTGACAACTGACGGCTTGCCCGCCATAGCATTGGGAATCGACCCTGGCGATCCAGACTTAATGGAAAGGAAACCTAGAGACCCGAATGAAAGCGTATGGACAACAGATGTCAAGCTATACTTGACAGCTACACCGATTCTAATGAGTGTGCTATTATTGTACGGATACTTCATGTACCACCCATGGCTAGGAACACCACAGTTACTTGAGGCTCGGACACAATTGCTTACAGCCATGATCTTAATGGAGCTAGCTAACGCAATTTCAGCCCGTTCACTGAAGTACACAGTTTTCAAAGTGGGCATCTTCAAAAACAAGTTTCTATGGCTTGCAATACTTTCATCATTAGGCCTTCAGCTTATGGTGCTTTATACACCGCTTTTCCAAGACTTGTTCGATGTAAATGCACCTAGACTTCAAGACTGGGCATACGCAATTCTATTCACGGCAATAACTTTCGCTTCATTAGAAATCGGCAAATACATCGCAAGCAAAAGACGAAAGGCATAGCCAGAAAAACTTATATTCAAAACCATTTTTTATAAGAGACTTTCATAAACACAAGAAGGATTGAAAAAAATGAGCGAAAAGGCGGCAAACGCAGCGCCCCTTGGACTATTAGGCTTCGGAATGACAACAGTGCTGCTAAGCTTTGTTCACAACGCTCGATTAGGACCACTTGACAGCATGATCCTAGCAATGGGCTTAGCTTACGGTGGACTTGCTCAGGTTATCGCAGGCGTAATGGAATATAAAAAAGGCAACACTTTCGGCACCGTGGCTTTTACCTCCTATGGTTTATTCTGGTGGTCTTACGTCATTCTGAATCTGCTACCAAAATACTATCTCTTAGTCGGAATTCAAGAAGCAACGAATGAAGCACTTATGATATACTATTTTATGTGGGGCCTCTTCACCTTCATCATGTTCTTCGGCACTATGAAAAAGAATCGCGCCTTACAATTCGTTTTCATGAGCCTTGCAATACTCTTCTTTCTACTTGCAGTTAAATCAGCACTTCTCGCTTATACATCATTGACAATCACAGACTTGGAACTGTTCACTCGCATAATTGGGGTTGAAGGTATCGTTTGCGGATTAAGCGCAGTTTATCTAGCCTTAGCAGAAGTGCTAAACGAGATGCATGGAAAAACTGTACTGCCAATCTGATTCTGCAGAATGCAATCAACAATTTTGTTTTTAGAGTCCAAAAAACATATATAACTAGAGTCTTTTTAAGTCGCAGAAATACGTTTGGAAGGTTAAAAATTTGCAGACAGAATCCCTTCCTGTTGAACTAAAATATTGGCCAATAAAAAGGTACATGGACATATACAAAAAATCACTAGACGACATAGAAGAGTTTTGGGAACAAGAAGCAAGAAAACTCGAATGGTCCAGAACATGGGATAGAGTGCTCGACTGGGATCCCCCATTTGCAAAATGGTTCCCCGGTGGAATGCTAAATGCCTCCTATCTATGTGTTGACAGACACTTGAAAAACTGGAGAAGAAACAAAGTAGCCATATACTGGGAAGGAGAAAATGGTGAGGAAAAAACATTAAGTTATTCGCAACTTGGCAGAGAAGTAAACCGCTTAGCATCAGCCCTTAAGAAACTTGGCGTTAATGATGGAGACCGAGTAGCCATATATTTACCCATGATACCTGAACTGCCCATTGCAATGCTAGCTACAGCGAGAATAGGTGCAATACATACAGTAGTATTTTCTGGATTCAGTGCAATGGCGCTTGCAGACAGGATTAACGAAACAGAAACCAAAGTGCTCATAACGGCAGACGGCAGTTTCAGGAGAGGAAAAAGTCTACTCTTAAAGGAAATAGTAGACGCAGCCCTAGAAAACACTCCTTCTATAAAGAATGTAATAGTAGTGAAGAGAACAGGCCAAGAGGTTAAAATGAATGAAGGAAGGGACTTATGGTATCACGAAGTCATAAAAGACGCTGAAGAAAATGTGCCTCCAGAGCCTTTCGAAAGCACTCATCCACTTTACATTTTATACACGTCAGGCACAACAGGTAAACCAAAAGGCATAGTCCACAGCACAGGAGGCTACATGGTCTTCATAAACTCCATGTACAAATGGGTCTTTGATATACAAGAAGAGAGCGTATACTGGTGCACTGCTGACGTAGGATGGGTTACTGGACACAGCTCCATTGTTTATGCGCCTTTAATGCATGGAGCATCCATACTCGTCTATGAAGGAGCACCCGATTATCCAAAACCCGATAGATGGTGGGAAATAATCGAGAAATATAAGGTGACTATCTTTTACACATCGCCGACCGCTATACGAATGTTCATGAGATATGGAGAAGAGTGGCCTAAAAAACACGATTTAAGCAGTCTAACAATTCTGGGGAGCGTCGGAGAACCAATAAATCCAGAGGCTTGGATGTGGTATTTCAAGAACATAGGCGGCGAACGTTGCCCAATAGTGGACACTTGGTGGCAAACAGAAACTGGAGGCATAATGATTTCACCAGCGCCCGGCATAGGACTGATTCCACTTAAACCTGGCTCAGCGACATTTCCATTACCCGGCATAGATACCGACGTAGTAGATGAGAACGGTAGACCTGTACCTTCAGGCGTAAGAGGTTACCTAATTATAAAGAAGCCTTGGCCCGGCATGTTAATGACGTTATACAAGGACCCTGAGCGTTACAAGCAAGCTTACTGGTCCAGATTTCCCAATGTTTATTATACAGGAGACTACTGCATGAGAGACAAAGAAGGCTACCTATGGTTACTAGGTAGAGCGGATGAAGTTCTAAAGATTGCGGGTCATAGGTTAGGCACTATGGAGTTGGAAAGTGCGGTTGTTTCTCATCCGGCAATAGCGGAGGCTGCGGTAATTGGCAAGCCACATGACATCAAGGGAGAAGCAATTGTGGTCTTTGCTATTTTAAGACAAGGCTACAACCCAAATGAAGAGCTTAAAAAAGATTTAACAGAACATTTAAGAAAAATTGTTGGTCCGGTTGCGACACCCGACGAAATATACTTCGTTTCAAAACTTCCGAAGACGAGAAGCGGTAAAATCATGAGGAGAGTTTTAAAGGCGCTGGCTTCAGGTCTACCCATAGGCGATGTTACCACATTAGAAGACGAGGCTTCTGTAGAGGAAGCAAAGCAGGCATATGAAGAATTCAAGAAAATAGTAACTAAATAATCCCATTTTCGCCTTGTTTCGTTAAGTTATGGATAGAATCTTCTTATCGTTCTGGGGAAGGGTATGGCGTCTATTATGTTTTCTAGGTCAAGCATCCATGTTAGAAGCCTCTCTAGTCCCATTCCGAAACCAACATGTGGAACAGTGCCGTAACGCCGCAAGTCAATGTACCAATCATAATCCTCCTCTTTTAAACCCATTTTTCTAAGCCTTTCAACCAACCTCTCCTTGTCGTCTTCTCTTGCACCACCTGTGGAAATCTCCCCTATCCTTGGAACGAGCATGTCGGTTGACATTGCTACTTCTGGGTTGTCCCTGTGAGTCTTACAGTAAAATGCTTTGATTTGTGTCGGATAATCATATATGAAGAAAGGCTTGCCAAACTCATTAGCCAAAGCTTTCTCATCATCATAGCCTAAGTCCTCACCCCATTTTATCTTGAAGCCCTTAGCATTCAACTTTTCAATTGCTTTCGTGTATGTTATTTTCGGAAAAGGTGTCTTAACCGAAGCCACTTTAGAAATGTCTGCCTCCAATTCTTCAAATTCCTTTTTACATTCTTTGGCTACTCGTTGGCAAATGTAAGCCAATAGCTCCTCTTCCAACTGCATCAAATCCTTCATATCTGCAAACGCCTGTTCAGCTTCAATGTGCCAATATTCAGTCAAATGCCTAATAGTCCTACTCTTCTCAGCCCTAAAAGAGGGAGCCACACAGTAAACTTTCTCCAAAGAGTAAATCAAAACTTCAAGGTAAAGCTGAGCGCTCTGAGTCAAATACATGTTTTGGTCAAAATACTTTAATCCAAAAAGCGTTGATCCACCTTCAACTGCACTAGTAACAAACATGGGTGGAGAGACCTCAAAAAACTCTTGTTTCTTAAAAAATTCATGTGTAAACCTTAAAACCTCACTGCGAACCTTCATCACTAAGTTCATTCGTCGACTGCGAAGCCAAAGGTGACGAACATCCCGCAGAAACTCTTCACTTTTGTCTTTCGCTATAGGGAAAAGTTCAGCCAAACCGATTATTGACAGTTTTTCAACGGAGATTTCATATCCGCCGGGAGCCCGTTTATCTTGTTTAGCGATACCTTCCAACGTTAGCGATGACTCAATTGTAACTTTTTTAGCTTCATTCCATGCAGAGCTTTCTTTTTTAACTGTACATTGAATAAAGCCTGTTGAGTCACGAACTACTAAAAAAATTGTTTCTTTTCCTTCTCGTTGGCGATAAATCCATCCTCTAATTGCAACCCTCTTGTTTACGTAGCTTCCTTCCAGAATTTCTTGTATAGGTACGAAGGACATGTGCATCAAACTCTCTTGTTTGTTTCCAAATCTAAGTCTTATCCCTTTTTAAGTATTAAACCTCTTCAACACATGTCTAAACGCTTTAAAGAATGCAACCATTAGATAAAGGCATAACGCCCACACTCAACAAGATAAACAGCAGATAGACGGAAAAATCGATTAACTCCTACGTCTTCAAATCCAAAATAATAATTGGAACTTTTGATGCTCGGTATACGTCGCATAATCCTTAAATCCCCGACCTTTTAAACGTCATATGCTTCTACGAAGGCAATTAGATGAAAAACACTGAGAAGGAACAGAAGTTTGAAGTTCATTATTTAATGGAGAGCATAGCTTTCGGGCTAACAGATGGGGTAATTTGTTTTCTAGGCATAATTGTCGGTGTTGCTCGGGCAACTTCCGACCGAAACCTAGTCATAATTGCAAGCATCGCCGGCGGAATAGCTGACGCACTTGGAAATTCTGTAGGTTTTTTCATCTCTCAAACAACCGAGAGAGCCGTTCAGATTTACGGAGTCGAACAGGGAACAGAATCTCGGGTTCATTCAAAAAGGGAAGTATGGATGAGTGGAGTGTTTTCATTTCTAGCCACTATTGTCGCGTTGATCTTCTTGATTTCTCCCTTCACATTTCTCAGCATATGGAACGCCACGTATGTTTCATTCACAATTGGAACAGTTATGTCGTTTATTTTAGGTAGTTACGTAGGAAAAATAGGCAAAGAAAACCCATACAAATCTGGATTGAAGTATGCTATTATAACCGTCGCTGGAGCATTAATTGCCTATATCGTTGGAGAAATACTAAACATTATATTTTAGTCGACTTAACAACCGATTACTCTTGTGCACTGAAAGAAAAATGGGGAGGCTTTAGGGAAGTTGGATCTCTTTGATTTCCGTCAGGTCTTCCAAGCTATTCATTTTTATTTTCTTGTCAGATACAGTGTAAAGCGCATTTTCGATGTATAATGCATAGCATAGAAGCACCAAAAGAACGTTCAGAAAAACCTCTTCACCAATCATTAGCTCACCGTAAAGCACCAACAACAAATGCTAACAATCCGAAAATGGACCATAAAAGAACAAGGTTCTTAACTTTTTTTGCGTTTTCCCTCGAATAATCCTTAAGAAGCATAAACGAAGAAGCAACAAGTCCAAAATCAGTTACAGCCACCAAAGGAATGAACCAAAATGAAACAAGGTTTAGAAGCCAAGGTATTGGACTTAAAGAAACTGCGGAAAGATAAAACAAGGCGGCTGCCATGGCGGCTGTTTTCTCCCCGTAACGGACAGCCAAAGTTTTCACATTATGCACTTTATCGCCTTTAACATCCACAATTCCCTTGGTAACCTCTCTGCCAGTAATGGAAAGAAAAACTATGAAAGCAAAAATCAAAACGTTCAATTTAACCTCGTTAACGACTGCAACACTTCCGTAAATGAAGGGAATTGCTACACAGGTGCTGACAAGAAAATTGCCGGGCAACCCGCTACGTTTTCCAACAGTAGTGTAAGCCACAAAAATTATCCATGCGCTTATAGCCACTAAGAAACAAGAGATACTCTTCAAATTCGTTAAATACGAGTTTGCAAGTGCGACTGCGAAACCTATTGCTGTGAGTATGAATGCAAAGGCAAGAGCTTCTTTTGGCTTGATTAAGCCACTTGGAATTGGGCGGTTAGGTTCATTTATAGCGTCGATTTCCCTATCACAATAGTCATTTATAGCCATTGATGCAGCAGTTAGCATAAAACCAGTAAGGAATCCATATATTAAGTTCTGCCAGAGAGCATTTAACATATTAGGGCTTGCGAGGACTGCACCGACTATAACGGCAAAACCCATCATTAAGCAATTTATTGGACGCATTAAGCGTAGATAACCACTTAGTTTACCCATAATTATTCAAACCTTGTAATAACCATAAGCTTGCATTAAAGTTATAAAATTCACGATTGGATTCGAAAGTTTAATACGTTCAGGCGAATAAACTATTTACAAAGTTTGTTGGTGACAAGCTTTTGCGCGACAATTATGCGCCAGAAAGATTAAGGGTGATAACTCCGGTCGGAGGAAAAGCCAAGCGACTACTACCACTCACGGCGGAAACCAGTAAGGCTTGCCTTCGCATATTAAACAGACCGCTAATAGAGTTTTCCCTATTATCCCTTGCCCGCCAAGGTATCCGAAACTTCATATTCGGAGTGAAAGGCTACACGAACTATAGAGACCTACATGATTATTTTGAGTCGGGTTACGGATTTTCCGCAAGATACGGCATAAGCCCACGCGTCCACATAAAATACCAACCCAACTTTAACGACCTCGGAAGCGCAGATTCCGCAAGGATAAACATGGAATACTATAACGTTAGGGACCCGGTTTTCGCGGTGCAGGGCGACAACATTTTCGACGTAGACTTGAAAGAACTTGTAGAATTTCACCAGAAAAAAGGGGCCGTCATGACTATAGCGTTAAGGGAAGTCGAAGACGTTGAAGGTTACGGAATAGCTGACATAAACAAGGACAAGAGAATTTCAAGATTTGTTGAAAAACCAGCGCCTAAAGAGGCACCATCAAATCTTGCCAACACAGGCTTATACATGGTTTCACCGGAAATAAGGAAAATCTTCAAAGAAAAAGGAGTTAAACAGATAATTAAAGAGAGACATCGTCTCGATTTCGGTTACGATTTCATTCCCTACATAATAAAAACTGGAAGAACAGTATACGGCTATACTTTGAAGGGAAGCTGGTATGATGTGGGCACTCCGAAACGATACTTAGAAGCCATGCAAGACATGCTTAATGGTCGCTTCTTGTCTCTAACAGATTTTGGCGGAAGAATAAGCGAAGAAGCCAGAATATGGATCCAGGGAGAAAGTTACGAAGCGCTGAAACGGAGACAAGAAATCATAAGAAAGATTAAACAAGGTAAAATAGAAGTTGAAGGCGCTGTTTTAATTGGAAGGCACTGCAAAATAAGCGACGGTGTAAGAATAGTGAATTCATGCATTGACAACTACACAAAAATTGGCAAAGACGTTGTGATAGAAAATTCTGCGGTTATGGATAGAGCCATAATTGAAGAGAAGGCGGAAATCAAAGAGAGCATAATAGGAAGACATGTAACAATCCTTTCAAGCCCGAGAAAACAGACAAAAATAAATGCAGTCTCAGTCATTGCCGATGACGTAACAATAGTGGAAGGCTGCAAACTAACATCAACAAAAATTTATCCGCATCAATATGTAAGAGGAGAATTCATAAATCAAACATTGATGCCAGGCTAAAAATGAGCATCAACTTAGCGGAAATCAGGAAGAAAACGGTTTCAGTGGAGCAGTATTTAGATAGCCTAGAAGAACCCTTCCGCGAGAGATTCTTGACAAGAAAACAAACATACACGCTGAATCAAGAAGCAGTAAACCAGCTTAAAAAAGTCGCAGACAAATATGTAATAGTGGCCTTTTCAGCAGAGTGGTGCAAAGACTGCGCTGCAAACATTCCTTTCTTAGCTCTAATATCCGAAGCAACAGGACTAGAAGTCGGAATCTTCGGAGGCTTAAAGAAAGACCCATTGAGCCATACAAGAAAATGGCGAATCCCACCGTCGCCACCCGAAGTGGAAACATTCAACGTTGATAAAATTCCTTTAATTTTAATCGTTGACAAAGAAGGCAAAGAAATTGGGAGAATAATTGAGAATCCTAAGCATATGCCCACTTTAGAGGAAGAGCTTTACGAAATTATTAAATCTCAACAATAGTTACTTTTTGCTTTACGGTACCACCTATGAGTATTTATGAAAAATTTGGCGACTACTACGATTTAATCTATCAAGGAACGGTAAACTATGAGAAAGAATGTGATGCGCTAGAGAAAATTTTCGCGAAACTATGTCAGAGAAAACCGAAAAGTATTTTGGATGTTGGCTGTGGCACGGGTTCTCACGCAGTAATTCTTTCAAAGCGTGGCTATAACGTTACCGGAATAGACATTTCGAAGACAATGATTAAAAAAGCAAAAGAAAAGGCAAAAAAGGAAAAGGTTAAGGCTGAGTTTTTCGTTCAAGACATGCGAAATATAAAATTAAATAAAAAATTTGATTGCGCAATCTGCATATTCGGAGGATTCGGTTACATCCTCAAATATGAAGATTTAGTTAATGCCTTTTCAGGCTTGAGGCAACATCTTAACAAGGGTGGCTTGTTCATTTTTGAGTTCTGGAATGTAGGAGGAATAAGGCCATCACCATACCAGTCATGGATGAAAACGCAAGATGACAATGTGACTTTGTATCGTCTTTCAGAGTCAAATTTTGACCCGCAAACAAACGTTCTAAACATAGACTTTCACTTCATCTTGATACGCAAGGACAAACTTGTTGAAACCTTCAATGAAACCCACAAAATAAAATGTTATACGTTAGCCGAGATACGAAAATATCTTGAAGACAATGAGTTTAAACTGGTTTCCGACTACGACTGGGATGGCAAAAACGAAACGGAATTTAAAACGCCTAGAAAAGAGACGTTTCGAATTCTGGCAATAGCAAAGAAGAGCTAGGAAATTGAACTTTAAGTTTTCTTATTTATGAATCGCTTTTCATTGTACTCCATTTTCTTCAAGTATTCCTTTTCCAAGTCAACGTTCAAAGCCATGCATGCTTGCATAAAATAAACGAAAATATCCATCAGTTCATGCTTTAATTCTTCAACCGTGAAACTCTACTTGTCTCTGTAGTATTGTTTTCGAATTCTGGATATTTCACCCAGTTCCTCAACCATCACAAGCACAAAATGCTCCATAAACTTTAAGGCGTCTTCGGGTGTGCGACAGTTCTCGTATGTGCTCGATCCTAACTTCCGATCAAACTCTCTCTGCATTTCAAAAATCTGCTTTAACTCCAACAGAAAATCCTCCTTGGCTAATTACTTTTCATAGTATAGGTATTTAGGCTTTAAACCACTTGAACATAAGATATCTTATCTTTTCCTTTTCCAAGTCTGGCACGGCGATGATAAATCTTTTTCGAACGGTTGTTGCAAGTCTTCCAGCCTTAACAATTTCTGTTGCTGTTATTTCTGACCTAGCACTTTTAACAGAAACCATGTATGGTGCATGCTCAATGCCGGGTCCATGTTTGTAAACAGCAAAGTCACATCC
>Ga0210056_1001855_pt1 | contig 18143 bp, 17 predicted proteins | sample CryGeyCG2014_080_2_FD_183965 | JGI IMG/M metagenome (GOLD analysis project Ga0210056, IMG submission 183965) | Groundwater microbial communities from aquifer - Crystal Geyser CG07_land_8/20/14_0.80 (SPAdes) (version 2) | ecosystem: Environmental > Aquatic > Deep subsurface > Groundwater | place... | reverse complement strand
ATTAAAATAAAAAATGATCAATAGAGGCTGTTGCACAAACCCCAAGATTGTAGATACATGATAAAATAGAGGCCATAATAAACACAAAAGGAGTAGAGATGGCCTATAACATCAAGACAATCAATAGGGAGCAGATATACCTTATGCCGCCGAGTCTGCAGGAATGGCTGCCTGAGAAAGACATGGCGTGGTTCATAATCGACGTAGTGGAGCAGATGGATCTAATGGCATATTATCGGAAGTATCGGGCTGATGGAAGGGGGCAGGAGGCGTATGATCCGTCGATGATGATAGCGCTAATGGTATACGCCTATAGCAATGGGATACAGTCTTCTCGTGCCATAGAGCGTTTATGCGAGCGCGACATAGGTTTCAAGGTTATTGCAGGAGACGAGAAACCTGACCATACGACAATAGCGAGATTTCGGCAGGACAATGGGAAGGCCGTAGAGGAGTTATTCGCAGAAGCGCTGAAACTGTGTGCAAAGGCTGGGTTGGTAAAGGTAGGCTTGGTAGCGTTGGATGGGACGAAGATGAAGGCGGATGCAGCGCTTGAATCAAACCGGACCTATGACCATATAGAGAGCGAAGTAAAAAGGATGCTTGCCGAGGCCGAGACCAAAGACACCGAAGAAGACAAACTTTATGGCAAGGGCAAGCGTGGAGACGAGCTGCCGCAAGAGTTGCAGGATAGAGGGAAAAGATTGGCCAGACTGAAAGAGTGCAAAGCACGATTGGAGCAGGAGAGAGCTGAAAAAGTTGCCAATAAAAAAGAGAAGCTGGAAGCGCGGCAGAAACAGGAATCAGACAGCGGGCAGAAGCAGCGAGGCCGCAAGCCCAAAGAACCGGATGCAGTTATCAGGGCTGATGCAAAGGCAAATGTAACTGATCCCGACAGCCGGATAATGAAGACCCGCTCAGGATATGTGCAAGGATATAACGGACAGGCAATGGTAACAGAAGATCAGATAATTATTGCGGCAGAACTTACGATGGAAGAAAACGATGTAAAGCAGCTAATCCCCATGATAAAAAAAGCAGAGGAAAACATTGCAGCATTGGAGTTGAATGACGAGACAATAGGCGTAGTGTTAGCCGATGCCGGATATTGCAGCGATACGAACATGGAAAATATAGAGCCGGATGGCCCCGAGTGCATAATAGCGACCAAGAGAGATTGGAAACAGCGGCAGGCGCTAAGAGAGTCTGATCCCCCTCGTGGACGCATACCTGAAAAGTTATCCTTACGGGAGCGGATGCAACGTAAGCTTCTAACAAAACGAGGCCGAGCATTGTATAAAAAACGAGGACAGATTGTTGAGCCGATCTTCGGACAGATAAAAACCTGTCGGGGGATACAGAGGTTCATGCGGCGCGGGTTTGAAGCTTGTGCCCAGGAGTGGAAACTTATTTGCGCTACCCATAATTTATTGAAGTTATGGCGCAGCGACAAAATGGTGTTTAATGAAACCTGAAAAGGGACTATAGGGGACTCTATTTCCATGATCAATGATCAACTAAGGACGACGAGATGATATCTGTAAGTTTTGTCAGGGGAAAATATCCCTCAAATTTGGGGGAGTTGATCATTTGAAAAATGTTCGTGCAACAGACTTTAAGGTCCCTTGTTGAAGATATCAGGACATCAACGATGGGGCTTTTTAAAGAAGACGAGGAACTTGAACTGAAGGCGTCAGTAACCAAGCTTAAGCACTTTGCAGATGGGCTGGAGATATTCTTAGAGGATATGGATGGCTTTGTAAGATGGCCTGAGATAGAAGAAAAAAGAATTGCCCTTAGAATGTCTCCCATCTATCCAAGGGATTTTATAAGGGAGAACATAGTCCCTGAGTATAATTCCATAATAGTGACATCCGCCACGCTTTCGGTCTCAGGGGATTTTGGATTTACCGAAAAGATACTCGGGCTTGAGGCATCGGCAAAACTGTCTGTTCCTTCCCCTTTTGACCTTAGCAGTCAAATTGCCATGGAGATAAAAAAAGGAATAAACCTGGTAAATGGCGAAGGCATAGATAAGCTGGCAAGTGTTATCACTGATGAGGCATCAAAGAAAGATGGCGGCATTCTTACTCTTTTTACATCAAGAGATGTAATGAAAAAGACATGGGAACTTACCGCTGAAAAGTTAAGGAATTTGGGGCTGAACCCAATGATACAGGGAGAAATGCCAAGCAGAACCATGCTTGACATAATGAGGGAAGGCAAAGATAGTGTCCTATTCGGTCTGGACTCATTCTGGGAGGGGGTTGATATTAAGGGCGACTCGCTTAAATGCCTTATCATCACAAAGCTGCCCTTTGAGGTCCCGACAGAGCCCATTGTACTGGCACGGGCTGAAGATATTGAAAAGAACGGCGGAAATCCATTTTATGAGTACTCGCTTCCAAGAGCCGTGCTTAAATTCAAGCAGGGCTTTGGAAGGCTGATAAGGTCAAGGACAGACAAGGGCAGGGTTATTGTCTGCGATGAGAGGATTGAGATAAAAAATTACGGACGAAGATTCCTTGAGAATGTCTTTAAGTAGATATCTCTCATTGATTAATAATACTCAGTCATTGAGTATTTTCTTGACTATCATATAGAACTATGTTAATCTGTTTCGTGGAATTTGAGCGTCCTCTCGTAGAAACACTTGAATCCGCTCTGAAAAAGCGGCTCCCTGTTTTTCAGGCGCTTATCGGCCCAAGACAGGTCGGCAAGACGACCATCGCCCGGCAGGTGCTTAAAAAACTGCCTTTCCCGTCTGTGTATGCCACAGCGGATAGCCCTCTGCCGCCTGGTCCTGAATGGATCGAGACTCAATGGCGCCTGGCAGAGTTTGAACTTCAGAAGTCCCGGAAACCTGTTCTTCTTGTCCTCGACGAGATCCAGAAGGCCAGAGGATGGAGCGAGAGTCTGAAGCAGCTCTGGGACCGCGCTCAGCATGAAAAAAAGGACCTCCGCATTCTTGCACTTGGTTCATCAGCCCTGTTGCTTCAGGAGGGCCTGACCGAAAGTCTGGCAGGCCGGTTCTTCCTGACCCGCTGCCCTCACTGGTCGTTTCGCGAATGTTCCGCTGCCTTTGGCTGGGATTTGAAGACATGGCTCTACTTCGGAGGATATCCCGGCGCGGCCGTCTTTGCGGACGACGAGCTGAAGTGGAAGAGCTACGTTACAGATTCTCTTATAGAAACGGTTCTTGCACGGGATGTGCTCCAGATGCAGAAGATTACCAAGCCAACGCTCCTGCGTCATCTTTTTGCTCTCTCGGCGGCATTTCCGTCTCAGATCTTTTCCTATAACAAGATGCTGGGACAACTGCAGGATGCCGGCAATACCACGACGCTCGCCCATTATCTTAAACTTCTTGAATCAGCTTTTCTTGTAAGCGGACTGGAACTTTTTTCCAAAGGGCAGGTGAGAAAACGCGGGAGCAGCCCAAAGTTGGTACTTTGGAACAATGCCCTGATAAATGCACTTTCGTCAAGAACATTCCGTGAGTCGCTCAGCGATGCGTCATGGTGGGGGCGGCTTGTGGAGAATGCAGTCGGGGCGCACTTCTGTAATGGTCTTTCCGGAACGAGTTACATGCTTAGCTACTGGCGGGATGGCGACAAAGAGGTGGACTTTGTTGTGTCAAGAGGATCGTCAACATGGGCCATAGAGGTCAAGAGCGGAAGAAGGGGAAGGATGTCAGGCATGGAAAGATTTCGGTCAAAATATCCTAAGGCAAAATCGCTTGTCATAGGAGAGACCGGCGTCCCGCTTGAAAAGTTCTTTTCCACGGAACCGGATGAATGGCTGAAGGGCTAAGCAAAACTTTAAGCTAACTATTTTGCTTTCAGGCAAAATAGTTGTATAATGGTTCTCTGTCGAAAAAAATAGAAAAAGGGGCAAGGATCATTTCAGCAGGAAGATTTCTTTCGGGGCTGATATAAAGATGGATGGAAATAAGAAAAAGAATATCATCCGCTGCGCAGAGGTTAAATGTACAGAGCAGCCGGCAGGAACGAAGGAATAAAGGCAAAAGCTGAAAAAATAACTTGAGGGAAAAAGTCATTGAGAGATGATCCCTGTTCTCGAAAAAGGGCTTACGAGTGAGATGATGGAAGTGACTGAAGAGAGAAAAGGTCATTCTGTTCAAGGGAGTTGAAAGGTTCAGGTAATTGATTGCTTCCCTGAGAACCGGAGATTGCTGAATACAAAATATTTCGGAAATATTTCTTTTCTTCACTATGTGCCCGCGCTTAGCCTAAAATGGGAATGTGAAATACGATAACGATAGAGGCTATATAGGCACAGCGGGTCTGCAAAAAATTCTTACTGAGAATTGGAGGCTTGATAAATGTTCGGAAATGTTATTTAATAGTGAGGCGTTTTCTATGTCACCCATCATAGCAGGGGGATTATGATGCTTTTGTGTGACAGGTGTGCGAGTACTATAGGTTCGCCATGCTGAAACAAGAATTCAGAGAAGTCTTTATCTTTGTTGCGGGCGCAACACCTCAGATAATCACCGAAACAATTTACGCCTTCTCTCAAAAGAATCCGCAAGTTCATCCCGATGAAATTTATATAATCACCACAAGTACCGGAAAGAAGCGTATTAAAGAGACTCTCATTGAAAAGGGAATTTTAAAAGCGCTTAACGACGAATACAGCCTACCCGCTTTGGAACTGAAGGAAGATTCATTTATCGTTGTGAAAGACTCCTCCGGGCAGGAACTTGATGATATCCGCAATGAAGCTGAGAATGAGGCTCTGGGAGATTGTATAACATCGCTTATCATGGAGAAAGCTCGAGATAAGTCGATAAGACTGCATTGTTCACTGGCTGGAGGTCGGAAGACAATGAGCTTTTATATCGGCAGCGCCTTACAGCTATTTGGCCGGCCATGGGACCGGCTTTACCATGTCCTGGTTTCATCCGACTTTGAGACAAACCCGCACTTTTTTTATAAACCAAAGAAAAACACAGTTATCGAAAGACGATGTGCCGATGGCTCTATAAAACAACTGAACACTGACAACGCAGAGATTCAGCTTGCGGAATTGCCACTCATCAGGCTTGGGAATAAACTGTCACTAAAGGGAAAGGGATTCAGGGAACTTATTTCCGAAGGACAGCGGGAGTGGGACACAGCGACAATCCAGCCCGAATTGACAGTTGACCTATTTGCAAGGACTATCTATATTGGGGAAACTCTTATAGAAATGGTTCCCGTGCAGTTAATGATTTATGCGGCCTTTCTGCGGCAAAAACTTGAACATTGTAAATATCCTGACAGTCCCTATTGTCTTGAATGCACAGACTGCTTCTTTGTGTTATCAGATCTCGCAAGCAAACCGGCGCTCGAACCTATGGCAAAGGATTATGACAAGATATATGGGGGAAAGCCATTGAAGGGCGAAGAGTTATCCAGCAAGTGGAAAGAGGGTATTAAGCCCGAAGTTCTCAGGGGAAATATAAGCAAGATTAACAGGACAATAAAGGAACAAATCCACGATGAAAAACTTCTGCCTTACTACCAAGTGGCAACAGTTAAAAAATATGCTGACAGCAGATATGGAGTGAGGATTGAGAAGGGGAAAATAAGCATTGACAATTAAACCCTGAGGGTTATATACCGTATAAGTAAAGCGACAGATTTAAAAGCATTGTAATTCAGAAAGGCGGTGTGCTATTAATATAGGCGGTTGGAAAGATAGAGTTAAGCACCGGGAAAGCATATCTGTTCCCTTTTTTGTGAGGAAAGAATACGAGATAACCTGACAATGGAGGATACATGGGACATTTTGGCGCATGGCTAAACGGTAGAACAGACGGCAAGAAATCTATCCCTTCAAAAGATGCCGCAGAACATTCCCCTTATGAAAAAAGACTCGCCCAGACTGCCAAAGAAAATATAAAACGAGCAGCCCAACGGTGGGAAGACGAGGATAAAGAACTGAAAGGGAAGTATTGTGATGCAAAAAGGGAATACATAGATGCCCTTAGATGTTTGAATAGAGAAAGGAAGGAACATGGTTTAGCGTCTAAGGCATACACCGATGCTCTGGGCATAAAGAGAGAGAGTTCTACCTATCCCCATCTAAGCCTAATGGCATACAGGCTTCTTATTGGATTTATTGCAATCGGCGAGATGCCGCTGACAGCTATTGTTTTTGATATCTTAGGAGAAGCGCGATTACTTACCTATGTGTTCGCAGCTGTTCTGTGTGTTGTTCTTCCGACATCTGCCCATTTTTTAGGGGTGATTATCAGAGAAGAATTCAATAAGAAAAAAGGAGTTATATTCGCCATAAATCTGCTTATTTTTGTAGGCGTGTTAGTTGCCATCGCTTATATGAGGGAAAAGTTTTTTGAGGCATCGGACTTTCAAAAGGTGCTTGGCGTGCAGATGGACCCTACCGTGGCAACAATTGTCTTCATTCTTATACAGGCATTCATATTCACAGTTGCAACCACTGCCTCCTATTTTGCTCACGACCCTCATCCCAATCTCAAAAGGTCATTAAAAGAGTTTGATGATGCAAAAAGAAGGCTTGAGAAAGAAAGCAAAGATACTATTGAAGCCGAAGAACGAGTTAATAAAGCAGCTGAGATACTTACCAAGGTTACGGCTCTTAGAGAGGGGACATTTAAAAGATATAAATACGTGACTGAGGAGGTTAAGGCAATACATGAAAGGGTGATAGAGGTTTACCGCACTCACAATTTAAGAAAGAGAAGCGATACCCCTATCTCATTTAGTAATTACCCGATAATTGAAATCCCTAAATCATTGCAGGTGCTTGATGAAGACTGCGGACTAACGGACGATTTAGAAGGGGAGAGTTTTGAGGGCAAAGACTCATGAGCATACTTATTAAAAGATTGATTTCCACAGCCTTTTTGGGGGGAGTCGTAATAATTTTCGTGATAATGACGGCGAAATGTGTAAGCGCCGAAGAACCGGCTAAGGCAGTTTTTGTGCTTTTTGACATTTCTGACAGCACTAAAAAAGAATCTATACGCCAAAGGTATCTTGAGGATTTCAAGCTTGTTCTGAAAAAAATAAATCCCGGCGACGCCATAGCTGCCGATAAGATAGTAGATCAGTCTATTACGAAATCTACCATTCCGGTAAAAGAGGAATTCAAAAAACTCTCTTTTTTTGAAGGGGGACCGCTTAAAGAAAAGAAACTAAGGTTAAAACAGTCAGAGAAAAAAGAAGAAATCGTTAAAACGACCGAGGAAATTATTCTCAAACAAAATATCAAGATAGCTTCAACCGATATTCTAAGTTCTTTGCATATTGCCGAGAGAGTATTCAAAGGATTTAAGCGTGATAAATATATACTCGTTATTATGTCCGATATGATTGAAGAATCTAAGGATTACAATTTTACAAGGGAGAATCTTACAGAAAAAAGAATATCTGAAATCATAGCTAAAGAAAAGAAGAAACACATGCTCCCCGATTTAACCAATGTAAAAGTCTATGTAACAGGCGCAACAGCAGAAAACCGTGACAGGTTCTTCGCCATCCAGAACTTCTGGATGAGATATTTCAAGGAATGCGGGGCAAGCCTTTCAAAAGAAAACTATGGAAGCTCTCTGCTGAACTTTAATGAATGAGATTAGTGAAACATTTATCTATCAGGGTCGGCCTTCATGGCTGAATTATATCGGTTTTTATCTTATTGGACTTGTGCTTTTTGTGCTCTCAATCTCAGATCGGAATGTTGGAGCTGGTTTAACTCTTTTATTATTGAGCGTCGGAAGCGCAGCTATATCGAGGTATAGATATCTGTTCACTGTTAGAAAAGACAGCATTATTATGCGGGTGGGATTGATTGCTAAGAATACAAATGAAATGCAGTTGAGGCATATCAGGGCAATAAATGTAAGGCAGGGGATTATTGAAAGGATTTTAGGGATTGGAACGCTTATATTCCTTTCAGCGGCAAATAGTGATTCAGAGGTAATTTTTAAGGGAATAGGCAATCCTCATGGGGTGAAGGAGAGGATAAGGGGAGTACAATAGAAACAAAGTAAGCTAAACGAATATCTGAGGAGCAGATGAAAGCAATAAGCTTCGAATGTGAAATTATCACTCCAATGTTTATGGCTGGAGCGGACGGAAAGACGCCCGAGCTGAGACCTCCGTCCATCAAGGGCATGATGAGATTTTGGTGGAGGGCGATGAACGGACATCTTCCCTTAGATGAATTATGGAAAAAAGAAGGAGAGTTGTTTGGCGCAAGCGATGAGAAAATTGGTAGGTCTAAATTTGCTTTAAAAATAATATGTAGTTCTAACCTGAAAATAGATTCATATAAACCGGTGACCACAAATAAACCGGTGACCACAAAGACTTTTAAAGCGCAAGCATTTGTTCCCGAACGGCAGTTTGCTCTTTTATTGACTGCAAACAGTAGCTTCAAAGAATATGAAACTATCTGTAATGTTCTTAAAGTCTCTTTACTTCTGGGTGGGCTCGGTAAAAGAAGCAGACGCGGTTTTGGGAGTGTAAGAATTGTAACAATAAACGATTCCGGCCTCGAGTTTATCTGTGATAGCTTAAATGCCGTTGCACATAATGGTTTTGAAGTTGATGGCAATAAAATCAAAAGAAGCGCCAGCGTTCAAAGTAATTCTGAGTATCCGTATATAAAGGAAATAAAAATAGGCGATGGCTGTAAAGATTATGAGAAGTTGTTGAAAATTATTGGTGAGTCATCTCATAAAAATGACTGTAAGTATACAGGTTTTGCTCTTGGACAGGATCGATTGGCTTCTCCCATTTATGTTTCTGTAATAAAAGATGGCAATAACTATAAGCCTATTATTACGAGATTAAATCCGGCATTTAAACATCAGCCCAAAAATTATGAGCCTGATAATTCTGACGCATTTATTTTTGACATATTAGCGGGGTGCAAATGAACAAACACCTTTTCCTTTTCACCATTACCCCTGTTCAGTCTTTTGTTGAGCAGTCAAGGAAGACACAGGATTTGTATGCGGGAAGTTTTCTGCTCTCCTATCTTTGCAAAACAGCCGGCAAGAAACTGGATTCTGCGAATAGCGCAAAAATCATTTTCCCCAATTTTGATAATCAATCCAATCCCAATCGTTTTCTGGCAGTGGTTGAGGCAGATGAAAACGCCGAACTGAAGACAATAGGCGAGGCATTACAGGAAGCTGTGGAAGATGAGTTCAAAAAGATTGCGAAATCTGTTATAGATAATCTTAAGGTCGATAAGCCAAACGGGGTTGACGAACAAATTGAAAGCTATTTCACCGTCAACTGGCTCTTTCTGCCTTTTGATGAAAAAGATTATAAGCAGCGTTATGCTGAGATAGAGTCTCTCATGGGCGCTATAAAAACCGTAAGGGTGTTTAAACAATTCTCGGACTCAGAAAAAGGGCGTAAGTGCTCTATTTGCGGAGAGAGGAATGTCAAGTTTTATCGCCTGACAGAAAAAGAAAAAAACGCTAATTATGTCAAAAGAAAAAAACTCTTTTCAAACCATGTTCATATCGTCGAATTTGAAGACTATGAACCTATTATCCTCAAATACTTGCAATCAGGCGAAGGGCTTTGTGCGGTCTGCTTTACTAAAAGATGTCTTGAGAAGTCAGGGCTATCAGACTATAATCCCAATTTCCCATCAACAGCAAAGATTGCCCTGTTTGGAGCCTTTGACAAACTCAAGAAAAAAGATAACAGTATAGGGAATCAAATAGATTCGGACAATTATGAACCTCAGGGAATTTTTGCGCTTAAAAACAATAAACGACTTGAAGATATTGATGATTTCAAGTCATTGCCTAAAAAAAAGGTGGAAAATACTCAGAAACTCTACGACGCTCTGAAAGATAATGACATTCATTATTCTCCCTATTATGCAGTCATGCTCTTTGATGGCGACAACATGGGCGAATGGTTATCGGGGGACAGGATAAAAAAGGACAGGCTAAAAGAATTCCATGAAAAGCTCACAAGGAAACTCGGTGAGTTTGCAGATTCGGTTAGGAATATCATCAAAGATCCAATGGGAGTAACTGTTTACGCCGGAGGAGAAGATTTTCTAGGATTTTTTAATCTTAATCATCTTCTTGGCGGTATGAAAATGCTTCGTAAAAAATTTGATGAAAAAGTCAATCAGCCTCTAAAAAGCGAAGGTTTTTTCCTATTTGATTCAAGCAATATGACATTCTCTGCCGGTGTTGTTATCGCCCACATCAAAACACCGCTGTCAGAAGTTCTGAACTGGGCAAGAAAAATGGAAAAAATGGCAAAAGAGATTGATGACAATAAAGATGCCTTCGCCATAGCTGTGCTCAAACATTCGGGGGAGATTGAAAAAACAGCTTTCAGATGGAGATACAATGGTCAATTTGTTACAGACATAGTCTCTACTATAGTGTCTGGAATCAAGAGCGACACATTGTCTAATACATTTATCAAAAAGCTAAATCAAGAGATGCTCAGGCTTACGGATAAGGATGGCAAATATACAGAAAATCACATCATTACGACGGAGCTAAAAAGACTCTTGAGCCGTTCCTGTATGAAAACCAAAGATGAAAGCAAAGGGGATTTTGAAAAACGAAAAGAAGAGATGGTAAGCAAGCTGACGGAATGGCTATCAGTAATTTTAACAGAAAGCAAAAATATGGATAACTTCCTCTCATTCCTCAATATCACTGATTTTAATGCACGGCAGATAAAAGGCGAGGTGCAGAATGAGAATTAAAATAGAGGCTCTTGACACATTATTCTTTAGAGACGGTAAGCCCTTTACAATGGGAGCGGAGACATGGGGGATCGGGATATTCCCGCCGTATCCATCCGTAGTATATGGCGCACTACGCTCTGCATATTTTTCCTGTCAGATTAATAGATTAAAGGATGCGAAAACGGTAAATGATCCGACCCGGGGTTTAAAAATAAAAAATTTTTATCTTCAGCAAAATACAAATGCTTTTTACCCGCTCCCTCTCGACTGCGTAAAAGAAAAGGGAGTTAAAGGCAAAAACAAGAAAGTTTATATTTTGAGGCCAATTGAGTTACAAAGTATCAGTAACTGCCCTGTAAAACAATTGCTGAGACCTATTGACGAAAAAAAGGTTGAGAATATTCAGGACAGTTGGATTGACGATGATTCCCTGCTATCGTATTTGAACTGTAAAGAGGATGGTATCTCTTATATTGAGCTTAAGGATATTGTCGTATCTGAACCAAAAATTGGCATTGGAAGAAACAAGTTGACGCACACTGCCGAGGATTCCATGCTTTACAGAGTTGCCATGAAAAGGCTGAAAGACACCGCTCTTGTTGTTGATTTTGAAGGCATGAATCTGCCTAAATCGGGATTGATGAAACTGGCGGGAGAAGGGAGACCGGTTCATTTTGAGGATATTGGCAATTTGGAAATAAAAGCTCCTGAAATTAACGCCAATATCTTTAAACTTTATCTCTCAACACCGGCTATTTTTAAAAAAGGCTGGCTGCCGGAATGGATCGACGAAGAAACACTTGCAGGAGAACATGAGGGCTTGAAATTAAAACTTATTGCTTCATCAATAGGCAGGGTGGTCTATATAGGCGGATTTGATATAAATGCAGGAGAGCCAAAACCTATGAGAAGGGCTGTCCCTGCCGGAAGCGTCTACTATTTTAAAATACTTAATAAAGACCAGAACGTATTACCCATAGATGTTTTTCACGGAAAAGCAATAAGTGATGTTGATAAGGAGCAGGGCTTTGGAATTACATATGTAGGAGCAATACAGTGAGAAAAGTTATCACTACTGTCGGCACGTCGTTATTCGATAATTTTAGAGCGCATAGTAACGCTATTGATATCCATTATGATGTTATCAAGGACAAGCCAACCAGCGAATGGAACAATATTGGAGGAAGGATTCAAAAAGTAGGGACTGCTCTTACCTCGTGGGCGAAAGGCGATGCGAATGCCTCTGCGGAGATCAAAAGCATCGTGAAAATTCAAGAGATGCTGAAAGATAACCTTGAGGTCTATCTACTTGCGACTGATACTGTAGTTTCACGGTTTGCAGCGGAGATAATAAAGGACTGGTTTAAAAACTATGGTCAGAAGATTGAAGTAATGTTCGACGAGGCCAAAGATGTTATATCAGCTCTTCAAGTTGGTAATTATGAGCGATTGGTACGGGAAGGTCTGCCCAATCTAATAAATCGAATTAACTGGATTGCCGGAGTAGGAACAGATTCGCCTGGATATTTTGATAATATGATCTTCAATATCACTGGTGGTTATAAGGCAGTTATCCCGTATATGACTATCATGGCGCAGGTCAACGGGTGCAAGATCGTTTACATTTTTGAGGATACGGATTCGTTAATTTCCATCCCGCCACTTCCTGTGAAGATTGATTTTGAAATATTTGAAACTTATTCAACAGAGATTGCATGGCTGGATGAAGGCATAGAGAATTACCAGCAAGCAAAAAAACTTTATTTCGAAAGATTCTCAGAACTTGAACAAAAGAGATTAGTAGAACAGATAGACAATTATGCAATGTTAAGTCCAGTTGGTAAGATTTTTTACGAGCGGTTAAAAAGAAAAACATTTCTGTTCTATGCCCCTGATGATATCTATTCTGAATTGAGCAAACAAGGCCATATTATCAGGATCTTGCAGAGTAAATTCACCAATAGGCAGCTCTTGGAATCTAAAACTGAAAAAAAGGACGGACATTATGTTTACGATGACGGAAACAACAACAATAGAATCTATTACTTCAATAATAAAGGAAATTATTACATCTATAAAACCTTTCAGTCGGAAGAAGACGCAAGAAAATTTATAGATACACAGGTTGATAGAAATAAGATCATACGAGAATCTAAATTAAGAAAACTGGAGGTGCAAAGTGTTTAAACTGGCAAAACCGTTTTTCATAATTTGCGAAACGCCACTGCACTGCGGCAGCGGCAATGACATCGGCATCGTGGACTTGCCGATCCAGAGGGAGCGTCATACAGATTTTCCAAAGATTGAAGGCTCAAGCCTAAAGGGAGGTATCAGAGAGGCGTTTGAAGAAAGACATGAGGAAATCGATGTTGGCACCGAGAAAGTTAAAGTATCCCATGATGACACCATTTCTCTTGTTTTTGGCCCCGATAATAGCGGCGACCATGCGGGCGCACTGGGATTTTCTGATGCGCGGCTTTTGCTTTTTCCTGTCAAATCAATGAAAGGTGTATTTGCCTGGGTTACATGTCCGAAGATATTGGAGCGATTTAAGAATGATTTAAAGCTGAGCAATATTGACATTTCATTCGACATGCCTAAAGAAGGAACCGCCCCGATGGAATGCTCCTTGTTTATTAACGACAAGGTTGTTCTTGAGGAATATACCTTTGAGATATCAAAGAACACTGATGCAAACGGTTCTTGCACAAAACTTGCCGACTGGCTTTCAAAAAACCTTTTTCCTTCCGGAAAAGAGTTTGCTTATTGGCGGGACAAGATCATGAACGACATTGTTGTGCTTGACGATGATGATTTCAGGGATTTTGCAAACCTTTCTACCGAGGTCATCACGAGGACAAAGATAAACAATGATACTGGCACGGTGCAATCAGGGGCCCTGTTTACCGAGGAGTATTTACCCACAGAGACAATTCTTTATTCCCTTGCGCTCACAACGCCTATATTCAAAAAAGAAGAGAAAGACAAAGGAGTATTCACAAAAAATGGGAAAAAAGAGGAAGAAGATTTAGTTATGGAGTTCTTCACCAATGGTCTGCCGGAGGTCATTCAATTGGGAGGCAACGCCACTATTGGCAAAGGTATTGTCAGGACAAAGGTCTTGGGGGTGAAAAATGGCTGATAAACTTACTATCCAGAAAACCCTTGAGCGACAAAGGGCAAATTTTGCGTATGCCTGTGCTGAAAAAGGAAATCATATAGAAAAGAAGAGTGAATATAAGGCGTACGTTAAAAAAATTCCTATGCTGATTAAGACAAACGGACTTGGCGCGACCTTTGCGTTTGTCAACGCCAAGAGCAGCACTGAGACGGATAAGTCCAGATATGCTTATCATCTGCTTTATCAGCATACGACAGAATGGCTTAAACAGGAACCAAAAGGACTTATATCTGACAGATTGAGTAATGATAGCTTAGTTAAGGTGCTGATTGGCTTAAATTCCCATGAATATCGCGCTGTTACCAATGAGGTTTTAGCTTTTTTTGTCTGGCTCAAACGGTTTGCGGAAGGGCTGATTAAGGAATAGCAATGAGTGAGAAAGGCAAAATAAAGAAAATCACTGATAAGGGCTTTGGATTTATCAAATATTCGGGAGGAGAGATTTTCTTTCACATAAGTGACGTCTCTGAGCCTGACAAGGAAAAGATTGCTGTGGGTGGAGAGGTTGCGTTTGTGCTCGGGAAGGGCAAAGATGGCAGACCTGCCGCAAAACAGGTAAGAATTATATCTCAACAGGGTCACGGTGTAGAAGCAGCGAATTCAAGGCAAGCAATGCAAGCTCAAGGTAGTGACTCGGTGGACAGTAACTATTACCTTCCAAAAAATACGCTCCAAACAATAGACCCTGCACAAATTGACAATTTTAGCCTCATGTTTCATAAAACAGCCCATTTTGAAGAGGATAAATTTATTTTTTATAAAAGAGATCGGTATGGAAACGAATCGCTCAACTTGGCAAAAAAATATAATAGTATGGCTGCTAAGTATACCTTCATAAATCCGATATATAAACGGCACAAGGATTCAATTTCTCAATTGCTTGGTGACAAGAATACAACAAGCTCTATATTCTCTCCTAACTGGCGGCTTATTGTTGGTATAGGACATGAATCTGTCTATGAAATCTCGATAACTCTCCATCACATTTACGGCATCCCTTATATTCCCGGACAGGCGGTTAAGGGTGTAACGAGGAGCTGGATAATAACCGAGGTTTTTAATCAGGATGAGAAAGCGGCTTTAAAGGATGAACTCTTTTGCCGCATTTTCGGCAGCCCCAAAGATAGCGCTAAAGGCGAACATCAAGGTTCTGTCATGTTCTTTGACGCATTTCCAACTGTTGCCCCGAAACTTGAGGTTGACATCATGAACCCACACTACGGGGATTACTATCAGGGAAAGAAACCCCCGGCGGATTATCTCAATCCTGTCCCGATTCCATTTCTCACGGTAAACGCCACGCCTTTTGAATTCATCATTGGTATGAAACTCCTACGGACAAAAGATGTCTTTGTGAGGGGCAAGACAACAAGCCCGCTAATCACAAACTGTAAAGGACTGAACGAAGATTCAAGTCTCCTTAATGTTGCCTCATCATGGCTCAACAAGGCCCTCACTGAGCACGGGATTGGCGCAAAGACAGCTGTTGGGTATGGATATTTTCAATATGAATGAGATGAAATGAAGAACCCCATAGAAAAAAGATTACAAGCAGAAACTTTTAAGCGGCTTGCAGAAACCTTCCTTGGTAAAAAGAATTTTAGTTGGTGGGCGTTATTGTATGCCTCCATGATATTTATTGTAGCAGGTTGGCTTCCTGATGGGATTGCCGAATTGTTAAAAAAAGATTGGATTGGAGGAGGCTATAAGACTATAGTTTCTTTAGCGATACTATTTTTTATTGGCTTTAGACTCAAGAAAGCCATTAAATATAAAGGTAGAATTGAGGTCAAGAGTGAGCAGCCGTCTCCTGCTAAAGCGATTGCAATATTTTTGAGTGTCTTAAGTATGAAAAAAGAAATACAGGGAAAAGAAGTGGATGCTATTAACCAAGCCCTGTCACAAAAAACTCTTAATGAATCAGCATTGAATCGCAAGACATGGGAGATGCCAATTATAGCTATCAAACATCATATGCCAGCCCTTGAATTTCTTTACATTTTCACATCATCTGGCGAAGATGGAAGTTCCAAATTGATACCAGTTTTTACAAAGGTTATAAATTCTATATTCCCAGTCATTAAAGTGAAGGAGTTTAGTGAAGGTGGTATGGATTTTGAGAATATAGAACAAGTTTTTGAGAAGGTAGAAGAATTTTATCGAAAGGTTAAAGAAGAGGGGTTGGCAGACGAAGAAGTCATTATAGATATAACAGGAGGGCAAAAGCCAAATACCATTGCAGGCGCAATAGCGACCCTTGCTTTTGGAAGAAGATTCCAGTATGTAAGTACTATACATAAAAAAGTCTATTCCTATGATATAGGATATTTTGAAGGGTAAGAAATAAATATGTCAGTCATAGACCTAAGCTCCTTTTATTCCGATACCGCCAAGCTCTCTGAGCTTGAGTCATACATACAAAAGGCAAAGGACCTTGCAGGAGAGGGCAACGAGATTGTGCTTACCGGAGCGGGGCCGGTATGGCTCTATCTCAAAATCGCTCATGCCCTGCACGGGAAGGCAAGAAAACTGACATATAGAAGTCCTGTAACAGGAGATGTAATAATATTTGACCACAGTCCCGATTGAGATATGAAGCATCAACCAGAAATTAAAGTGAGCGCAAAAAATTATCTTGAAAAATCTATTGCAGACTTTAACTTAATGAGCCTGAAGTTTAATCTGCGGCCTCTTGAAAAGATTTATTTCGGCAATGATGAAAAGAAGGGAGATATCCTGCGGGGCGGTTTTGGAGGGGCGTTGAGGAGTATGGCATGTTCTTATAAGTGGGAAGACATGAATTGTAAACAATGTGATATAACTGATAGCTGTTTCTATTTTATGTATTTTGAGACAAACCGGCCCCATCCCTATCTGATACGCCCAACCCTCGACTCAAGAAGGTTCTATAGTGTGGGGGAAGAACTATTTTTCGAGATGATTTTAATCGGCGAGGCAATTCAACATGCAGATAAGTTTGCAAAGACAATAGAAGAACTTGGGAGGATAGGGGTAGGCTCAAAAAGAGGGAGGTTTAGGATAAAAGAGACGGAAACAGTAAATCCCATGAGTTATGAAGAACCTCCTTATACGGACCAATTTAACAGCGGGGTTGTAATTGAATTTCTTTCGCCCCTTAAATTAAAAGAAAAAGAAGAAGGAATTTATTATGCTCGGGCGCCATTTAAAACCCTGTTTAAGCTGCTTATAAAAAGGATTATTAATCTCAATAACCTTTATTGTAACGGCCGGAACTTTGATAAAGAAAAGATTGAAAGAGAAAAAGATGTTCTTCTAAAGCAAGCTGAAAAGATTGAAATGAGGCCATTTACAGAATGGAAGGACTTCAAAAGGTTTTCCTCGAGACAACAGAAATGGATGAAAATTGGCGGGCAAATGGGGCTTGTAATTTATTCGGGTGATTTAACCCCTTTTTACTCTTATTTAAAAATCGGGGAAGTAATCGGAGCAGGCCAGCACACAACAAGCGGGTTCGGGAGATATAAAATAATACCGTCTGAGAAATGTGAACCTAAAGAAACAGCTTAAGCTTAGCGAGTTAATGAGTTGAATTCAGATACAAATGTGATGTTTTGGAAATAAAATCTCAGGCGGACGCTTGAAATTATTTGATCTTTGACAACTTAAAAGACTTATTAAGGGCTTAAATTGGGCTTTTGGGATGCTCAAAGTTACTTGGGGCGGAAATATGCTGATAACAGGTTGATAATACTGGGTTTGCAGAGGGTGGGATGATAGAGAGCCGATAATAAGAGGCAACTGAAACAATATCTGCGTCTGTCATTTGCCCTCCCTTTTATGATGATAGAGAGCCGATAATAAGAGGCAACTGAAACGCAGATAAAATAACAATTAGGATCATCTTCGTCAAGATGATAGAGAGCCGATAATAAGAGGCAACTGAAACTGAAAACCGTCCGTTTTTCGTTATCCATTCTTTAGATGATAGAGAGCCGATAATAAGAGGCAACTGAAACTGATTATTTTGGGTATCATCCCCGCCCTCCTCCCTGATGATAGAGAGCCGATAATAAGAGGCAACTGAAACGTGATTTTACTTCTACCGAATACAGAGCAATTTATGAGGATGATAGAGAGCCGATAATAAGAGGCAACTGAAACTTGACCTATTCTCAACTTTAATATCACTAACTTTAAGATGATAGAGAGCCGATAATAAGAGGCAACTGAAACTTAGTAGGATTTTTTA
>Ga0210056_1001853_pt1 | contig 18157 bp, 12 predicted proteins | sample CryGeyCG2014_080_2_FD_183965 | JGI IMG/M metagenome (GOLD analysis project Ga0210056, IMG submission 183965) | Groundwater microbial communities from aquifer - Crystal Geyser CG07_land_8/20/14_0.80 (SPAdes) (version 2) | ecosystem: Environmental > Aquatic > Deep subsurface > Groundwater | place... | reverse complement strand
CGTTTACGCCAAGTATTCGGTCGGTGCGCCCTGCTTGCCCCCCCTGGGATTGTGCTATCTGGCGGCTGTGCTGTCGGACAATGGGCATGAGACAAGAATTTTGGATTGTTTCGCGGAAAATATCTCGACGTCCGAACTGAAAAAGGAGGTGAAAGGGTTCGCACCCGATCTCGTCGGTGTCACCTCCACAACCGTTGCTTACGCGACGGCCCAGGAGGTCCTTCGCTCCGTCAAGGAGGTCGATCTCGGCATTATCACCGTATTGGGGGGCGCCCATATGAGTGCGCTTCCTTCACAGACGATGTCGGAGTGCGAAAGCATTGATGTCGGTGTATTCGGAGAAGGGGAACATACATTATTGGAAATCGTCGGACGATTAAGCAGGAAAGAATCCCTCGAGAATGTGGACGGAACACTGTTGAGGCTCAACGGGCATGTCGAGCAGAACAAACCTCGGAAGTCCGCCCAAAATCTGGATGAGTTCCCCTTTCCGGCTCGCCATCTGCTCAAGGATCTTCGATTATATTCACACACACCTTTCAGGGGTGCAAAGTTCACAACCACGATGATCACCAGCCGAGGCTGCCCCTTCCAGTGCGGTTATTGTGATCAGTCGGTCTTCGGAAGGAAATGGAGATACCACAGCCCGGAGTATGTGGTCTCGGAAATGTTACACCTGAAAGAGAGATACGGTATAGAATTCATTTCCATCGAGGATGATAACTTCCTGCTTTCCAGGGAAAGAACCGTGAAGATCTGTGAGGGGATGATCAAGGCATCATTGAATCTCGGCTGGTCCTGCCTGGGCCGCGCCAATGAAGTGGATGAAGAGGTGCTCTCTTTGATGAAGAAGGCGGGATGCAGAACCGTATACCTCGGCATCGAGAGCGGCTCCCCTCGGATGTTAAAATTGATTAATAAAAAATTGAGTATCGAAGACACCCGGAAAGGTATTACCCTGATCAAGAAACATGATATTGAAGTGATGGGCTCATTTATCCTGGGCCTGCCGACTGAGACCAAAGAAGAGATGGAAATGACCATCAATCTGGCCTTGTCTCTCCCTCTTGACGGCATATCCGTTTTCACATTCACGCCGTTCCCGCAGACACCGTTGCGGGAGCTTGCTTTTCAGAATGGCATGGTGAGTGAAAGATGGACAAACTATTCCGGCCATCCCAGCACCCTTCCTTTTATCCCCGAAGGTATCGGCCAGGAGTATCTTTTAAGAGCGCAGACAAGGGCGTATAGAAAATTTCTGCTCAGGCCGAGTTATTTGATAAGGCATCTGGCAACTTTTACGGATCCAAAGATCTTTGTAAAGGGACTTAAGTTTATCAAGGCATTGCTCTTTAAATGAAAATAGAAAACAGCTCCAAGAATCGTGTAGACATCGTCATCCCTGTCTTGAATGAAGCCCATGTTTTGGAGAAAAGTGTGGGTGTCGTACGGGAATTTCTCAGGAAGAATCTTGCATATCCCTGGAGGATTGTCATCGTGGATAATGGTTCAACAGACGGAACCTTTGACGTCGCGAAAACCCTCGCCCGCAACTTCCGTGATGTGGAATTCATCCACTTAAAAGTGAAAGGCCGGGGCCGCGCCCTTCGAGAGGCCTGGATGCGAAGTTCTGCCGAGGTCGTATTGTATACGGATGTGGATCTCTCCACGGAGTTGGAGGCCCTGCCAAAGTTGGTCCAGGCATTGATTCAGGAGGGCTATGATATTGCGATCGGATCAAGGCTCGCCAAGACATCGAAGACCAAAAGGTGTTTCAAGAGAGAAATCATCTCCAGGATGTACAATATCTTTCTGAAAACCGTCCTCTTTACGAAGTTTACGGACGCCCAGTGCGGCTTTAAGGCGCTCACAAGGGAAGTCGTGGACAAGGTGATACCTCAGGTTGAAGATCAGGGATGGTTTTTTGATACAGAGCTGCTCGTGCTGGCGGAAAAACAGGGGTACAGAATTAAGGATATTCCGGTCACATGGATTGAAGATGATGACAGCCGGGTGAAAATCATTCCAACAGCTCTTGAGGATATCCGCGGAGTGTTGCGATTACGATGGTTACTCTGGAGAGATCGTCTCTCCCGTTCAGGAAAGCTCGTGAATCGGAGATTGCGTGAAGATTCTTCTCATAAACCCGTATCAAATTCACCTGATCAATAAGCGCGGCAAGATCTATAACCGGGTATGGCCTCCGCTTGATCTGGCTAACTGCGGGGCTCTTCTGGAGCGGGATGGTCATGAGGTCCGTATTATAGACGCCAACGCCTTAAGACTATCCCCCGATCAAGTAGCCAAACAGGCCGCCGGTTTTGATAAAGTCTTTGTTTCTTCTTCCAGCCTGGACCGTTGGCAGTGTCCCAGTGTTGATATCACCCCTTTTCTGGAGACCGTCTCCCAAGTAAGGAAGTACAACGATGAGGTTTTTGTTCTCGGTGCCCATGGAACCGTAAGACCCGGGGAACTGCTCGATTTGACACAAGCGATGGCCGTCATCCGGGGGGAGCCTGAGCTGACCATACGAGAGATATGCCATGGGAAATCCCTCTCGGAGATACGGGGATTGGCGTTCCAGGAAAATGGAAGCATGAGGATGACCGGGGAACAGGAGCCACTTGACCTGAACGATCTCCCGATACCGGCGTTTCACCTGCTTCCCATGAATAAATACCACTATGAAGTTCTGGGTTCACATTTTACCTTGTTTGAGGGTTCCAGGGGTTGTGCATCGAAGTGCATCTTTTGCCTGTTGAAAATGTATGGGAAAGGGGTCCGGAGGAAGCCGGTAGACAAGCTCATTGCTGAAATCGATTATGCCATATCTCATTTTGGTATCAGGACAGCCTACTTCATGGATTTGGAGTTTACGGTCTTTCGCAGGCAAGTGCTGGAGCTGTGCGACTATCTGAGCAGGAAGCAGTATCCTTTTCACTGGACCTGCCAAACCAGGTTTGACCTTATCGACGAAGAATTGTTAGGGAGGATGAAACGGGCGGGTTGCCGCCTCATTCATTTTGGTGTTGAAGCCGGCACGGATGATCTCTTGGAGAGTATTCAGAAAAAGATCTCAATTGAGCAGATTGAAAAGGGCATGCAAATGGTCCATCGGGCCGGGATTGAATCGGCCTGTTTCTTTATCTTGGGGTTCCCGGACTCGGGTCCGGACCAGATAGACGAGACCATTAGGTTTGCCAGGCGTTTGAACCCCACGTATGCCCTGTTTCATATCGCGATCCCCTATCCGGGCACCGGTTTGTACGATCAAATGCAAAACAATGACCAGGCGTTCCACGGCGGAGAACTATTTCCAGAGGCGTGCAAGCATGGCAGGGATCTGACAGAACTGAAGCATACGGCTCGCCGTGCCTATGCAGGGTTCTATTTGAGGCCTCGATATATTGTCTCCAGATTATCCAAAGGAGACCTCCGCTCTCTCTACCGGCAGGTCAAGCTGCTGCTGGCATACTTTTAGTGTTTCCGAGACTTCAAAAAGAGTGATCATGCAGAATTTACAGGTTAAGAGAATCGAAAAAACGGACATCATTATAGCAGGTTCACTATTCATCCTGGGGATGATCACTCGAGTCCCTTTCGTTAGCCGTACCATCTTTGAGGGGGACTCCGCCCGGTTCGCTATGGCGATGAAAGGCTACGATGTGGCGCAGATGCGCCCGCATGCCCCCGGCTATATTCTGTACGTGGCCGCAGCTAAGTTTACAGATCTGTTTCTGCACGACACACGTGTGAGCCTGATCGGTGTCAGCCTCCTATCGAGCGCCCTGGCCGTATGCGCCCTTTATGTGCTGGCCGTACAAATGTACGGTCGCTCCAATGCTGTGATCAGTGCCGTGCTTCTCTTGACGTCTCCCCTATATTGGTTCAACGGAGAGATGCCGTTCACCTATGCCCTCGAAGGTTTTCTGAGCGTTATCTTTGCTCTTGCCTGCTATCAACTGTTATGCGGGAAGAAAGGATGGCTTCTTATTTCGGGAGTGGCTCTGGGACTAGTCACCGGAGTCAGGCAACATATTGTGATCATGCTTTTCCCCTTATGGCTGTATGCCATGAGGCGATATTCCTGGAAACAGGTGACGGCTTCCCTTCTGGCCTTCGGGCTGACTTGCTTAGTCTGGTTCGTTCCGATGATTACACTGACAGGCGGGGTGGAAAAGTATTATGCGGCCTCTTATGCACAGGTTCATACCTGGGTGAAACATCCGGCGCCGTTTCTCCTGCAGATTGTAGGTCGTGGAAAGGTCTTTGCCGGCTTTATGGTTTACAGCCTTTGTTTCGGGTTGCTCCCCATGCTTTATTTCTACATGCGGTTTTTTAAAATACCAGACATGGCGAAAGATCCCAGGATTAAATTTTTGCTGATCTGGCTTGTGCCGCCAGTCCTGTTCCTGATCGGCGTCAATGTTTTCAACCCCGGGCATGTGGTCGTGGTACTGCCGCCTCTGTTTATATGTCTGGCGGAGTCGATTAAGGGTGCCGCGATGGATTTACAGAAGGCGGCGCATAAAGTCGTCCCGCATATTGCCTCTCCTTTGAGGACGTCTCTCCTGTCTCTGTTTTCCTATAAAGTTAACCTTGTTGCGTTGGTGATTGTCTTGGTTTGCGTCAACACCTACATCTTCCTCTTCAAGGAGACTCGCGTTTCTTATGCAACGATACGAGCGGGAGACCGGCACATTGAGGAGCTTGTGAGATTGACGAAAGAGAGTGCCGCTCCGCAAAACGCCATGGTTCTTACCTTCCTTTACAATACGCAAGCCGGTTTCTATCTCCCTGACTATCTCGTTTACTGTCCGTTTCCATTGATGTTCAGTCCATCTGATGTTCCGATAGATGCGCAGAATGTTTATGTGACGGTTGGTTATCAAACCAACCCGAAAACCTATTGGATTCCGACAGGATTCAAGATAGAACCGATCCCTGTGCCGGAGAATATTGAAAAAGTCATCCTTTGGGAAGAGGAGATCACCCGGTACTTCCGGGATTCCAGCCGCCCGATCGAGGAAATCGCCTCCGACCGAAGTGACACCAAAATATATTTCTTCCGCGTGAAACCTGGAGAAAAAATCTATTATGATTATCACTATCTCGCTGTTAAATAAAAGCGATGACCATGGCGGTCTCCAAGGCGCAAAGGACTCATCATGATGTCATGCACTGAGAACTGCACAATTGTTCTCGTCTCACTCTATTCCTCGGATGCGATCGGACTCCGATACATCTCTTCTTTCCTGAAGGCACACGGGATGGACGTGCATCTGATCTTCTTCAAAGAGAAATACCTTGAATCCGATGAGATGAGTCTGCCCACAAATAAGGAATATCAATTCCTGCTGGACATCATTTCCAGGCTGCAACCGGTTGTTATTGGAGTCAGTCTCAGGTCCTCCTTCTTTCGAATTGCAACGGCGATCACCGAAAAGATTCGAAAAACATTTGGCATGCCCGTGATCTGGGGGGGCACGCACCCCAATGTGGCTCCGGAGGAATGCATACAGGTATCGGATATGATCTGTATAGGGGAAGGGGAACATCCCATGCTCGAACTGGCTTCACAGTTCGCGAAAGGCGAGAATGTTCACGGCATCCAGAATCTGTGGATCCGGACAGAGAAAGAGATTATCCGCAATCCCGTTCGGGCGCCGGTTCAAGATTTGGACAGTCTGCCTTTCCCGGATTACGGCCATGAGGGGAAATATCTTATCGAAGACGACAGCGTTTCCGGGAAAGACCCGGCTCTGGGCGCGTTCAATCTGAACGTTATGGGCTCAAGAGGATGCCCGTATCATTGCTCTTATTGCTGTAACAGCGTATTCCGCCAAATCTACAAGGGCAAAGGGCCTCCCGTGAGACGGCGAAGTGTTGATAATGTTCTTGAAGAAATTGAGTCCATGCGGGAAAGGTTCCCGGGCCTTCAGAGGATTGATTTTATTGATGAGGTGTTTGCATGGGACAAGTCCTGGTCCATGGAGTTTACAGCGAAATACAAGAAACGTGTCAATCTTCCTTTTCAGTGTGCTCAGCATCCGAATATGGTGGACAGGGATATTCTTGAGATGCTTACGGACGCCGGCCTGGAACGGGTCGAAGTGGGACTGCAGAGCGGGTCCGAACGTATTCGCAGAGAAGTCTTTGAACGTCCTGTATCTGATGACTCCCTGCTTAACGTTGCGGGCATCATCAGCGATCTGAAGATCATCCCTTTTTATGATCTCATTGTTGATAACCCTTTTGAGACCGAGGAGGACAAGAGGCGGGGCTTGGAGTTCATCTTACAACTTCCTCGTCCCTTTCACCTGCGTATGTTTCCTCTGACTTATTTTCCTAATACAATGCTCACGCAAAAGGCCCTGGCTTCCGGCAGGATTTCACCGGATCAGGTGGAAAGCAAGGCCGAGAGGACCCATAACAAGTGGTTTGTCACGCTTGATTATCCCTGGCTGGACGGCGAACGTTATTGGATCAGTTTATTTTCACTCACGTCCAAGAGTTTCATTCCAAAACGTCTGATCAGATGGCTTTCGCGCATCAGAATCCTGAGCGAGCGCCCCCAGTTGCTGTCATCCTTTGCAACAGTCGCCAACAACATTAAATTAGGAACCATCGCGATCAAATGGTTGCTGGAAGGAAAGCCTCTTAAATCCGTATTCAGTCATGCAAGAAAGGGGCGCGGCCACTGGCAGATATGAAGGCTCGAATTTAATTCGGGAGAGGCTTGAAATTTTCCAAGCGATGACATTGATTCCGTATCGGATGGGGTAACAGGACATGGAAAAAAGAGGCAACAAGACGCTGGGTACAGGGAAACCTATACAGAACATATTGCTTATTCAACCTCCCTTGACCGCGTATACGGACATGAGTTCAGAGCCGAAAGGAATCCATCCCCCCATAGGCTTGGCCTATCTCGGCGCTGTCGTTGAAAACGAGTATAACGTCCGGATCATAGACTGCGTCGTAGAAGGGTATGAAACAGAAGTTCAACTCGATCGAAATCTGATTCGATACGGACTCTCCTATGAAGAGATTGAAAAGAGAATCGAGGCGTTCCAGCCGGATCTGGTCGGCGTCTCCAATTCATTTTCATCGGGATTCAGAGAGGCCCTTCAGATCTGTTCCCTGGTAAAGAAGATCAGCCCGGAAATTGTTACGGTGATCGGCGGGCCCCACCCGTCCGCGATGCCCGAACAGGTGCTTCAACATGAGGTGATTGATTTCGCTGTATTGGGCGAAGGGGAACAGAGCTTTCGAGACCTCCTGAGGGCTCTCGAGCAGGGAGATTTCACCGCTCTCGACGGGGTCGCTTATAAGAACAATGGAAAGACTGAAATTATTAAGAAGACCCGATTCATTGAGAACCTCGATGAACTTCCTCTGCCAGCGCGGCATCTTCTGCCTATGGAGAAATATTTCGAAATCGGAGAGGCTTTTATTGTCACGCGCAAGAAACCCTTTACGCCCCTCAACACCTCTCGAGGATGCGTGGCCAAATGCAGCTTTTGTCCCGTCCATGCCACCTGGGGGGGGAAATGGCGGTCGCGGTCTGCCGAGAATGTCCTAAAAGAGATTGAACATCTTGTACAGACCTACGGTGTCAAAGAGATCCATTTTGATGATGACAATCTCGTCCTGAACAAAAAGCGGGCCCGGGCCATCTTTCAGGGAATGATTGACCGAAAGCTCGATCTTGTCTGGACGGTCCCTACCGGCCTGGCCCTATGGGCCGTGGACCAGGACTTGTTGAGGCTGATGCGCGAAAGCGGCTGCTACAAGTTGTTCCTGGCCGTTGAATCCGGAGACGAGCATATCCTGCGCGACGTCATACACAAACCCCTGGACATCAAAAAGGTCAAGCCGCTTGTGAATGCCATGAAAGACCTGGGCATCGAAGTGGAATCTTTCTTTGTCGTAGGCATGCCCGGGGAGACTCCGGAGTCTCTGAAACGAACCTTCCGGTTCGCAAAGGAATTGGACACGGACGCCACACACTATTTCTTCGCCAACCCCATGCCGGCTACGGAATTATGGAAGATCTGCGAAGAGAATAACTATTTTGTGCCTGGATTCAGCCTTGAGAACATCCGGGTCGAACGGGCAAACATCACCACTCCGGACCTGACGGCGCGGGAATTGGAGCAGATCGTGGCGCGCGAACAACTGGCCAGCCGATTGTTCTCTCTGCTCAGGCACCCCTGGCGGATGATCAGGAAATACATCTCCTATGTCAAAAAGGATCCACGTATCGTTTTCAATTTTATTCTCAAGAACATCCGGGAAAGCCTGATGCGGTCGGATAAGACCGGATCACCGCGTCGTCCATGACGACACGGCTCTACGTTAAACTTCGTTAATGAGGAAAGAAATAATGGATGACCACACGAACATTGCCCTGATTTCACTCTATTCGACGGATGCCATCGGATTGAGGTACCTTAAGGCGGCCTTGAGCGGCAGAGGCCACGACGTTCCACTCATCTGCTTCAAGGAAAAGCATCTAACCTCCGATCTGATGACACCCCCTACGGAACGGGAATTCGGTTTATTGATGGACGTCCTGAAAAAAAGGAGGCCGAAAGTCGTCGGTATCAGTCTGCGTTCCTCATTCTTCAGGATCGCCTGTTCCATTACCGAGAGAGTGCGAAAAGAACTGTCTGTCCCCGTGATCTGGGGCGGCACACATCCCACGGTCGCGCCCGAAGAGAGCATGAAGGTCGCGGACATGATTTGCATAGGAGAGGGGGAGTATCCTCTTCTTGAGCTGGCTGAAAAGCTCTCGGCCTCGGAGGATTTCACCCATATCCGGAACCTCTGGGTCCGAAGGAACGGAGAAATCATCAGAAACGAGGTGCGGTCTCTGAGCCAGGACCTGGATGCACTGCCCTTCCCGAGCTATGGAGGTCCGGACAACTACTTCATTGAGAATGACGGGCTCTCTTCAGAGGATCCCGGTCTTCAGACCTATAATCTGAATATTATGGCCTCGAGAGGCTGCCCCTACCATTGTTCCTATTGCTGCAACAGTGTGTTCAAGGCCCTCTATGAGGGGAAAAGCCATCGCGTCAGAAGGCGGAGTGTTGAGAACGTGATGGATGAGATTCACTCCTTGCGGGCCAGATTCCCGAATGTCAAAAGGATCGATTTCATTGACGAGGTTTTTGCATGGGATAAGGAATGGACACGTCGGTTCACCGAGCGGTACAAAAAAGAGGTGGGGCTTCCTTTCCAATGTGCCCAGCATCCCAACATGGTTGATAAGGATACCCTGGTCTTGCTGAAGGACGCAGGGCTCGAGCGGGTGGAGGTGGGTGTCCAGAGCGGCTCGGAGCGGATCCGAAAGGGATATTTCGAAAGGCCGGTCCCCAATGCGAAACTGCAACAGACCGCTCAATTCTTGAAGGAGATGGGGATCGTCCCCTTCTATGATTTTATCGTGGACAATCCCTTTGAGACCGAAGAAGACCAGCGGGAGGGACTGGAATTCCTCTTAAGTTTTCCAAGGCCCTTTCATCTGCATGTTTTCTCCCTGATCTATTTCCCGAATACCGTGATCACCAAGCGGGCCCTGGAGTCCGGCCTGATTTCGGAAAATCAGATCGAGGGGAATGCAGAGCAAACATTCGATCAGATGTTTGTCACATTGAGGTACCCCAGACCCAAGCGAGGTCAGTTCTGGATCTCCTTGTATTCGATGGCCTCCAAGAGCTTCATCCCGAAGGCTCTGATCCGGTGGCTGAGCCGGAGCAAATTCCTGAGGGAACATCCCAAGCCTCTAATCATTTTTGCCGATCTGGCGAACACGTTCAAATTGGGCTTGATCGCGATCAAGTGGCTCTTGGAAGGGAAGCCGGTATTCTCGACGCTCCGTCAGACGGCCAAACGGGGAGCGAGCCCCATTGTGTAGAGTCTGTTTACTCAGACGATAAGTTTTGGAGCGACGTATTATGAAAAAGGATGACACTGTTCCGCCCAGATCTTTCTCAACGAATCACAAATTCAAGGTCTGTCTGATCTCTCTTTATTCTTCAAGCGCCATCGGGCTCAGATACCTGGCCGCTGTGTTAAGGGATCATGGGTTCGACGTGAGCATGGTCTTCTTCAAGGAAAAGAATATCGCTCTGGACCTGATGCAAGTGCCGACCCAAGATGAGTACGCTCTCTTAACGGGGTTGTTGAAGGAGATCCGTCCGGACCTCATAGGGATGAGCGTCCGGTCTTCATTCTTTTCCATGGCGTGCGAGATCACTCGTAGCATCCATAAAGATATGGGAACCCCCGTCATATGGGGAGGAACCCATGCCACGGTGGCCCCGGACCAGAGTATTGAGATCGCGGACATGCTCTGCCTGGGAGAGGGGGAACAGGCCCTGTTGGAACTGGCGCAAAGGATGGCCGCCCATGAGTCGATATCCGATATTCAAAACCTCTGGGTTCGGGAAAACGGGAGGTTGACGAGGAATCCGATCCGGCCTTTGTTCCAGGAGATCAATTCGCTTCCTTTCCCGGACTATGTGAATGAAAGCAAGTATTTTGTTGAAGGGGAGACGATCTCTACCCAGGATCCGGGCTTGCAGGCTTTTAACCTGGACATCATGACCTCCAGGGGATGTCCGTACAGTTGTACTTATTGCAGCAACAGTCTGTTCCATCATTTGTACAAAGGCAAAGGGCGCCTCGTGAGGCAGCGGAGCGTGGAGAACGTGCTCGATGAGCTGAGAAGGCACAAGAAGATCTTCCCGCATTTAAAAAGGATAGACTTTATTGACGAGGTTTTTTCCTGGGACAGAGAATGGGTGGAAGACTTTGTTCAACAGTACAGGAAAGATATCGGGCTTCCTTTTCACTGCATGCAGCATCCCAACACCACCGACAAAGAGGTCATGCGCATGCTCAAAGACGCGGGACTGGAGCGGGTCGAGATCGGGATTCAGACCGGATCCGAACGGGTCCGGAAAGAGGTCTTTGAACGTCCCGTCTCCGATGAGAAACTGGTGAAGACGGCGGAGATCATGCGGGATTTAAGGATCGTCCCCTTTTACGACATCATCGTGGACAATCCCTTTGAAACAACCAAAGACAAAAGGCAGGGACTGGAACTGCTGCTCCGCATGCCCCGTCCCTTCTACATGCACATGTTCTCTCTGATCTATTTTCCCAATACCATTTTGACTCGAAAGGCCCTCGATGCAGGAATCATTACAGAGGATCAGGTGGAAGGGCACGTCTCCAGAAGCTTCGACCAGATGTATGTCAGTCTGAAGCATCCCCGGCCCGCACCGGATCGTTTCTGGATCAGTCTCTATTCGCTGACGTCGAAAAGCTTTGTGCCCAAGAGCCTGATTAAGTTCCTGAGTAAAATCATGTTTTTACAAAGACACCCGGGATTACTGGTTGCCTTTGCCGGTTTGTGCAACAACATCAAACTGGGAAGCATCGCCGTGAAGTGGCTGCTCGAAGGCAAACCCGTTTTTGCGTCTCTGGGAAAACGGAGCAAGAGCAAGAAACAGGGGAGCCGCATTGTCTGAAATCTTCCTGATTTCTCCGGGATGATATGAAAGCGCTTGTTGTCGGTGGTACGGGATTTATCGGGAGTCATATTGTCAGGGATCTGGTCTCTCAGGGAATTGAGGTGAGAGTGCTGGTTCGAGAAAGGAGCGCACTCGTCCGCCCGCCTGCTCAAGGAGTCGAGTTTAAGTATGGAAACATCCTGGACGGTCACTCCATAAAAGAACACACGAAGGATGTTGACCTGGTTTTTTCCGCTTTCGGCGTGCTGGGTCAGTGGGGTATCCCGGACAGAACCTACCGGGAGATCAATACGGGCGGCGTGAAGAACCTCATCGAGAGCTGTCTCGACAGCGGCGTGAAGCAGTTCATCCATATCAGCAGCGCCGGTGTGCTGGGGCCGCTTCCGGACGGCGTGGTTGCAGACGAATCCTTCCCATGTAATCCCTCTAACATTTATGAAAGGACCAAATGCGAGGCCGAAGATGTCATCATAAAGACTGCGGAGAAGCATGGAATTTCGTATACGATCATCCGGCCGGAATTTGTCTACGGCCCAGGTGACACCCATGTACTGGGCTTATTCAAGGCGATTCTATCACGAAGATTTGTGATCCTCGGAAAAGGACGAACCACTCTGCATCCCACGTTTATTGATGATTTGATTCAAGGCGTTCGGCTCTGCACCGACAAACACAAGGCCCTCGGCAAGATCTTCCTGATCGTGGGGGAGAGGCCTGTTACGGTTCAGGAAATGGCGGAGATCATTGCAGAGGAATTGAACGTCCGATTGCCCGGAATCAAGGTTCCTTTGGGGATCGCAAATGCCATGGCCAGGGTCTTTGAGCTGGGGGGCAGGCTGACTCATTTTGAACCCCTGCTCACCCGGTCCAGGGTGAAGTTTTTTACGGAAAACAGGGCCTTCAGTTCTCAGAAGGCACGAGAGGAGTTGGGATTTGTCCCCCGGATCGGGCTCAGGGAGGGTGTGAGAAGAACCATCCGTTGGTACAGAGAGAAAGCATATTTATAGATGTCGGAAATAAGGGAGAGCATCCGGTCTTTGTACGCCGTAAACCTGCTGGAAGGCGAAGGGGTCGGTACGGCCTACGAGTATTATGCAAAATCAAAAAAATTGAAGAGGTTCCTGCATGCAATCGGGAGGCCGAAAAGGATTCTGATTGCCGGACTGCCCGAAAGATACGGCTTGAGCATGGACTTTTTTCTGCTGGGAGACAGGTTGGATGCCGAGACCGTGGTCATTGATGAAAGGCCGGATGCACTGGAGAGGGCCGGAAACGTCATCGAGGCCTTAAGATCAGAAGGCCGGTTTCATAATACCAAAATCCGTTTTCTTGAATCTGATCCGGTCCTGGAACTTGGAGTCAAAGAGTTCGCTGATCAAAAATTCGACCTTGCCCTTTCCAGCGAGGTCTATCAAAGACTTGAGGGGGCTCAGTCCAGGTACATTTCCAATTTGAAGCGTCTGGCCAAAAACATTGCAATATTCGCCCCCAATCAGGGAAACGGGTCCCATATCAGACTCAGTGGCCTTAGAAGCGTGGGCCTGGAGGATTTATTGGAAGGATTCCGGGAAGGGGGTTCAGGCGGGACAATTTTTGATTACGGATATGTTGACATGCCCCCGTTTCCGCCCGGTTTGACTCGCTCCCAAGGTAAGCGGGAACAAGCCGCGGAAAGCCGGATTGAGGCCTTTCTGATGAAGGGTTTGGAGATCTACAGCCTCTTTGAGGATATGATCCCCTTGTTTATAAAGGAAAAACTGGCCCACATCGTCTATCTTATGTCCATGAGCGGCTAATGCTTGCCTTCCTGAATCTGCTGAACGGTTTGGCGGGATGAATGGGATATATCATATAAAAACACCGAGGATTAATACTTTATAGTGAAATATGAGTTTTTCCTGTGACTTTTCACTCTTTATGACCACTAATCATTAGAATATCAAGGGAAGGACTGTACGTTGTGAGTGCCTTCGTGAACGGGCAGTCTTTTTAATCTTGCAAGGCATCAGGGAGTTGCTTATGAGGTCTATTACAAGAAGATTTAGATTATGGATATTGGTAGGGGCATGCCTCAGCTTCTTGTTATTGCAGGCCGTGTCGGCCTCAGCCATGTTCATCGATTTTGAAACCTATCCCGGTCCAGTCACCACACCGGCCAATGATCCGGTAACGAACCAGTTCACCGCCTGGGGAGCGTCTCTTATGGAGAGTGAAGATAATAACGGGAATAGCGCCTCGCCAGTCATCGCCAAATATACGGATTATCCCTTGGGTTATAATTATCCTTCCATGAATAGTGCATTGGCCCCGTACCCGAACACCTCAGCGCCGCCTCCTTCCGGCTATACGGGAACCTACGGCAAGGCCCAGGCGCCCATAACTATCTATTTCATCTCGCCGATCAGCTACTTTTCGATCTACGCGCTGGATGTGGGGTACAATGGATTACAGGTCAACGCCTATGGTGTAGACTCATCCCTGATTGATTCCTTTAGCATAGATGATTTAAGCCGATGGCATAATGGTGTCAACGTGACCGGTGACGGATCCGATTTCATAGAATTTACAACCCCCGGGATCTCTAAGATCAGCTTTGCTCAAATTCGCGATGCCGCTTGGGATCGACAATACAGGAGCGGAGGACTGGAAGGCTATTTATTGGACAGTATGACTTTTACTATGGTTCCCGAACCTTCGAGCATTCTGCTGCTTGCTTCGGGGCTCTTTGGGCTTGCGGGATTCATGCGCCGCCGCCTCTAAAGAGGAGAGGGGACGCTGATAGCTGATATCGGGAGAGGAGACTGAGCAGACAGATGTCGGGCCCGCATCAGGACATGGCATGAGGCCATAAGGCCTCGTCAGATACGGCTCAAAAGACTTGAATATTACTTCCACGATCTCTTACGTTGTCAAGAGCAAATCAATCTTCAATTTTTTCCGTTGACACAGAATAAATATCTCTCACTAAAGCAACAGCCGAATAGTGCCTCATAAAACCCAAAAAACAGATCCTTTAGAAAAATGGCCGTCACAGAGGATAGGCATGATACTTTTCGGGATGATCCTCTTTGGCCTTTTGCTTCGGCTGCCTTCTACGAACATGCCGTTGCTGGACAGAAATTCCTGTCGGCAAACCGATACAGCGGCCATAGCCAGAAATTTTTATAAACATGGACTCAATATTTTCCACCCCCAGGTGGATTGGCGGGGGGCCTCAGAGGGATATGTGGAATCTGAATTCCCCATCTATCCATTCCTGGTCGCCATATTGTACCGGGTGCTCGGGCCGAACGATCTTTTGGGGCGCATGGTCAGCCTGATCTTCTTCATCTTTTCAGCGGTCCTTTTGTTTCGGTTGACACAAAAACTATGGGATGACCAAACGGCGGTCTGGGCGGCGCTTTTCTTCATGATATCACCGATGAATATTCATTACAGCAGGACATTCATGCCCACCTCTATGCTGGTTTGTTGTTCCATCGCCTCGATTTATTACTTCAGCGAATGGATGGACAAGGAAAAGTGGTCTTTGTTTTTTGCATCCGCCCTGGCGACCACGCTGGCGGTACTGATCAAACCTCCTTCCCTCTGTTTGGGCCTGCCGTTATTCTATTTGGCTCTCAGAAAGTACAAGCGATCCATATTTTCAGAATGGCGTATAGGGTTATTTGCTCTTCTTGTGCTGATCCCTTCATTCGCCTGGTACTACCATGCTCGACAGTTATTTCTTGAGACCCATTTGACTTTCGGCATCTGGGAAGGGGGCTACAGCAAATTCGGCAACCCGACATATTGGCTGAATCCGACTTTTTACAAGGTCATGGTTTTCAGGATCGTGAATGACATCTTGACGCTCCCCGGCCTGGTCCCGGCAGCAATCGGTTTTTTTTTGATGCTAAGAAAGAGAAATGACGTGTCCTTTTGGTGGGGACTGGCATTTGCCGTAGAAATTTTCATTGTGGCGGAAGGGCATCAGACGCATGACTATTACCAGATGCCGCTTGTTCCGGTATTGTCCATCTATGTGGGGCAGGGGATGAGCTCCTTGTGGGGAAAAGATCTTCTCAAAGGTTCCTTCCTGAGTCATAGGTTCACGACCAAGTCTCTCTTGGCGGCCCTGTTCATCCTGATGGCGATTGCGGGACTTTCAAAGACAAGAGAATACCTTCGATATGATCCAAAGAGACTGGAATTCGGACAAAGAATTGAACAACTGACCGATGCGGATTCCCTCGTGATCTTCGGCGGCTGGAGAAAAGGGAGTCAACTTCAGGTGAAATACCCTCCGTCTGATCCGATTGATTTTTATTTCAGCCATAGAAAAGGCTGGGAGATCAGCGTGGATCAATGGTCGATCTCACTCATTGATTCGCTGAGGGAGCAGGGAGCCCGGTATTTTGCCAGCTATTATCCCAAGGGGTTGGAGATCAAAGAGGCTTTTGCTCAGGGTATGAAACAGAAATATCCCCTATTGGAAGCAACGGACAGATGGTTTATTTATTCACTGGATCGTTAAGGGCGCTCGAACGGACATGAAAGGCTATACCCTTAAAACATACGGATTTGGAGCGAACTTCACTACAGCCATTCTGGTCGGGCTGATAGGAGGCTTCTTCTTGGGCGTATGGGATTGCGTCACCGCGATCCTGGTCCACGCCCCCCGTCCGTTTCCTTTTCTGGCGATGCTATCTTTTTCTCTCTCCCCGATTGCGTTGTATCTCCTGTCAGGATGCGCCGTCATGGCCGTATGCAGCGCGGTCGTAAGCCTGCTGATGCGGATCGGACGGTATGTCGTCAATCGGGAGATACTGACAGGATTATATGCAGGGATTTTTACGGTCTTGACTGTATCCATGACCAGCACGAGCCGCATAGGGATAGAAGCCATCGAGCATAACCTTATTCCAATGATTATTGAGATCTCTTTGTTAAGCATACTTTGCGGCCTGGCTGCCGGTGGTCTGTCCGTATATATCCTGAATACGATACCCAAGATAAAACTCCTTTCTTTATCTATTTCGCTATCCGTCTCGTTCCTGATCTTCCTGTACTCGGAATTATGGATAAGTATCAATTGGCTTCCCGAATTCTGGAAACCCGTAAGTTTAATGAGCGGCCTTGGACTTTTTGTGTTGAGCGGCTTTCTGGCCATGGGTCTCTACATTTTGTCCGTCTCCATGCTGCAGAGAAACAGACCGGGAGCAGGCAGAGAAAGAACGGGCGCCTTAATCTTGTTGGCCGTGGTGGTATTCGTCTTCCTTGTTATATCGGTGATCGCGCGCTTAAAGAACGATCATGTCCCTAAGGAGGGGGACGACCATACCCTGAAGACGAATGCGAAGAGTGTGGATGTGGAACTTAAGGATCGGCCGAATATACTCTGGATTGTATTGGATACAGTGAGAGCAGACCATCTATCCGGCTACGGTTATTCCCGGAAGACAACGCCAAACATTGACAGGATCGCAAGCCAAGGTGCACTATTTGAGAATGTCATATCAGCCGCCCCATGGACATTGCCGTCTCATGCCTCCATGTTTACAGGAATGTATCCAAGCAGACATCGGGCGAACGGAGAGCATTTTTTTCTATCCGATGACTTCCAGACCATTACGGAAATACTTCGCCGGCACGGATATAAAACGTTTGGATATTCAAATAATCCATTCGTCAGTGGAAAGACGAATCTGAATCAGGGGTTTGATATTTTTGAATTCTCGGATTGGGGTCAACGGCATGATCTGAATTCTTTTCTGATGATGAATGCTGTGGCTCGGAATATCAAGAGCTTAATCGGTATGCAGGATAAAGGCGCACGCGAAACAAATAAAATAGTTATGGAATGGATAAGGAACGGCCATGATTCTTTACCGCCTTTCTTCATCTTCATCAATTATATTGACGCTCATTTGCCTTACAAGCCTTGCGGTCCCTATGACACAATCTATCTGGATAGGAAGATTGCCTCGGCAAAGGTGAAGAAGACCAATCAGGATCCGCATGCTTACCTGGCGAAAAAGGTTGCAATGAATGATGATGATTTTGAAATTCTCCGTTCCCTGTACGACGGAGAAATATCATACCTGGATTTTAACGTCAATCAGCTTTTTGATTTACTTTCGCGACTCAGGATTCTGGATAAGACCCTCCTGATCATCACTTCCGACCACGGCGAGAATATTGGGGATCATGGTCTTATGGATCACGTATTTTGCTTATATGACACATTACTTCATGTACCCTTAATCATTCGATACCCGAAAGTATTTGAGCCCGGTTCCAGGATCGAGAGACAGGTACAGACAACAGATATCGTGCCAACCATACTCGATATCCTCGGTATTGACCGGAACAAGACACAAGGGATGCAGGGGCATACTCTGGTTCCCAGGCATCAGAAAGGTCGGCAAGAAAGCATCGAATTTTCGATCTCTGAACATACGCTCTGGCCAGTGACATTGACCATGCTTCAAAATAGTAATTAATTGCTATCATAACATCGTGAACCGATTCTTAATGCTCAGGAATATCATAACATCGTGAACCTTTTTTAAGTTTTTCTCTTTGTAATTGGAAGCAAAGGAGCAACGATATGGCCTTCAATCGGG
>Ga0210056_1001852_pt1 | contig 18160 bp, 19 predicted proteins | sample CryGeyCG2014_080_2_FD_183965 | JGI IMG/M metagenome (GOLD analysis project Ga0210056, IMG submission 183965) | Groundwater microbial communities from aquifer - Crystal Geyser CG07_land_8/20/14_0.80 (SPAdes) (version 2) | ecosystem: Environmental > Aquatic > Deep subsurface > Groundwater | place... | reverse complement strand
CAAGGATGCCCGAGTTTGGTCAAAGCCTCCACCCCGGCGGGCGTCATACCAACCCGAAATTCAAATGGGCGTCGCTCTTTTGGAATGCCAATGTTCATACCAAAATCCTTTCTTTTATGCTACATCGAACAGCCGCGCCAGGATCGCCTTTTGCGCATGGAGCCGGTTGTGCGCCTGGGGAAAGATGACCGAATGTGGGCCATCCGCGACCTCGTCGGTCAACTCGTGGCTGCGGTGCACCGGCAGGCAGTGCATGACGATCACATCCTTGTCGGCCTCGCTGACCAACCCGGCATTGACCTGATAGGGCGGGAAGACTTTCTCGCGTTTGGCGGTTTCCTCCTCCTGGCCCATGCTGGTCCAGGTATCCGTATAGATGACGTGAGCGCCGCGCACGGCGGCATGCGGGTCGCGCAGGAACGTCAGCTTGCTGCCCGTTTCAGACGCGATTTCTTTCGCCAGCGCGACGGCGTCCGCGCGTATGTCGTAATCTTCTGGATTCGCAATGGTAAAGTTCCAACCCAGTTTAGCGCTGATGTGCATCAGCGAGACAGCCACGTTGTTGCCATCGCCGACGAAGGTGACGTTCAACTTTTTGCCCTTGCCGAACTTCTCCTGGATGGTGAGCGCGTCGGCCATCGCTTGGCAGGGATGGTTGTAGTCGCTCAAGCCATTGATGACTGGCACAGATGACCACTGCGCCAGCTCAAGGATGTGGGCATGGTCAAAGACGCGCGCCATCATGGCGTGAACGTAGCCGGAGAGGACACGGGCGACATCGGCAATGGACTCGCGCTTGCCGAGGCCGATCTCGTTCGGCGAGAGGTACAGGGCATCCCCTCCCAGGTGGCGCATGGCCATGTCGAACGAAACGCGCGTGCGCAGGCTCGGCTTCTGGAAGATCATACCGAGCACCTTGCCTTTCAGCAGGGGTTGATTGCCTCCTGCAAAGTATTCTTTTTTCAAGCGGATCGCCAGGTTGAGCAGATCCTGGAGTTCTTGCGAAGAATGATCGGATACGGCTAGAAAGTGCTGCATGCAAACATTCTCCTCTCTGTAAAACCGTTTGGATAAGCCCGTAGAGACGGCTCCTCGCGAAGCACCCTGCGGGCATGCCGTCGGGCGTGTGAGCCCGACCCTCTTGACTAAACAGGATTGCCTGTAAACCTACCAAGTATCAGGCCCGGAAGCTTTATCGTCAAGTGTAAACCAGCCAGACATTATGTGAAATATATCACACTATGATGCCACCCGGAATTTGCGCCAATAGCGCAGCAACCCATCCGCACCCATCCAGGTGGGGTTGGCAATTTCGTACAGCTTCAGGTTTTTCCCGGTGATTCCCGCGGCAAGGCCCTGTTCCTGAAGCCACAGCACGAAATGCTCACGCAGGGTTTCGATGGGAGGATCGGCGGGCATTTCCCGTTCCAGCCAGCGCTCGGTCTCGTCGAGGGTACGCAGGCCCAGGGTCAGGTGGGTTGCGGCGTCGTCATAGATGCCGAAATGGGTGGGGGCCACACGTCGGAAACCGATCTGGCGCAGTCTCAGCAGGCTGGCGCGCCAGTCCTCGATATGAGTCTCCGGCGGCACCAGGGGCAGGCGCAGGTACGGCGACCCAGGGATGCGAACGCCGCCGATGTCGCCCGTGAAGCACACATCCTCGAACAGGTAGGCGACGTGGTGCCTGGCGTGGCCGGGCGTGTGGATGCCGGTAAAGCGCAGGCCTCCAATGGCGATCTCCTGGCCGTCCTGCACCTCGGTCAATTTATCCGGCGGCACGGACAGGAATTGGCCCCACAGGGAATCCATTTTATCACCGTAGAGGCGCAGGGCGCTGGTGAGCAGTTTCTGCGGATCGAGCATGTGCGGCGCGCCAACCGGATGAACGCAAACCTGCGCCCCCTGCTGAGCCAGCCAGCCCGCAGCCCCGGCATGATCCAGATGAATGTGTGTCAACAGCACGTGGGTGACATCGCGCGGGATCAGGCCGAGCGCCGCGAGGTCGGCTTTCAGCGCTTCTATCGTGGACCCGGGGCCTGATTCGACCATTACCGCCCCGCCTGAATGCCGGATCAGATAGGCCGCGATCGCCTCTTTGCGATTGAGGAAGTTCAAATCCAATGGATGAATAGGAGTTTGTGTCATATTTGGCTCAAGATTCGTGACTACTCAGGCATGTCACCCTGAGAGAGCGTTCTTTGCGACCGAAGGGTCTCCGAGCCGCTTGTGGGAGATTCTTCGCCGCTGGAAAAACGTCAGCGGCTCAGAATGACACCCCGGCTGAGTAGTTACCAAGATTCTTCATATCCCAATGAAAGGACGTACCGCTCGAGCTTGCGCCATGTGGCCCGGTACGAGTTCAGCGCGTATTTAGAATCGCTTACCTTGCGTCGGAATTCGTTCTCATACGATGGTCCGCCCAGAAAAATGGCGGGGGTGAAAGAGTCGTGGTAGCCGTAACCGCACTCGAGCCAGCCGATACACCAGCAGTTACTTTCATGCTTGCGCATCGTCTGTCGGGAAAGTCCGCTGGCTTCCAGGTGGTCGAGGAACTGAAACAGGAATGCGCCCATCTGCCGGGCGATTTCGTGAGAGGCTTCGTCCCAGTGCCAATCCTGGATGAATTTTTCCAATTCTTCCATGTCGGCATCTTGATCTGCATTAGATGAACCGGCCGTATCGGCATCCGGCGGCGTCGATTGTGCTTCTGCCGGGAAGCGCAGGGCGATTTTTTGGCCGCCGTGGACGCCTGACAGTGAGTAAGTCGCGTGGGCTGGCCGCGGCATTCCGCGCTCGGCGTGAAGGTGTCGGGTCACGAAATCGGGGAGGACGCGTAAGGCGGCTGCCAGCCAGGCCAGTTCCGAAGCGGATGGAAGCTCGCCCCAATCGCTCTTCGGGGTCGCTTTGATCGCCATGGGGTAGGCTTTCTCCCCAGCCACCGGCCAGCCGTACTGCTCGATCGCATCCAAGTCGGCGAACGACATCCCTGTCGCTTCGTCCAAAACCAGGCTAAACCAGGGGACCAGTGGGGCGTGCTTTTCTGGCGAAGTGTCCGAAAGCACAATATCCACATCTTCAAGCGATTCGTACACTGACAGCCCGTAAGTCTCGCCGCCTCTCCCCAGCACAAGGGCGTAGCGCGCCCGTCCGTCGGGTGGGTAGCGTACCGCGATCGGCAGCCAATTTTCCATCCAGCGCCAGGGTTTCTGGCGGTAATAGTCGGCGGCGGCAGCAAAAAATTCTGCCGCCAGCGGTACAGTGACGCCGGGGATGCTCAACAATCCTGGAATCGGTTTCCGCTTCGTTGCGTGCTCTTCCATCTCCAGCAAGGCGCTGTTGGCTTGCGGCAATGTTGCGCGATAGTCACAGCGAATCTCCAGTTCGGCTAAACGCGGCGCCAAGACCTGCGCCAGTTTGGCGTCGTCCACCAGGATGCGCGCTGGCCGGCCGCGATGCCACAGGTTCAACAGGGTGCCTTGCATCGCTTTGAACAGGATCTCAAGGATGGCCTCAGGCGTGGGGCGTTCTTCCTGGATGTCGGTCTTGTAGATCAATTCCGTATCCTGATCTACAACCAGGATGATAAAGGGGCGGTAGGGAGGCCGGTCTTTGGGCATGATCCAGAAAGGGGCGCGACGCGCGGCGCATTGCCAGGCGGCATTGCCCTGGCGTAGCCTGTGAAGTTTGTCCAGATTTGATGTCATTTATTCACTCCAATCGTAACGCGGAATTCATTCCGCAACCAAAGGGCGATATGAATATCGCGCTACCGAGTAGGTGCTGCGCACAAAATCTTCGCGATTGTGATAGTTTTTCAAGAGTACTCGTATAGACGGCGCTCGGAAGCAGGATTCAGGCACACTCTACACGATATAGGCAGCGGGGTTGGGGATAGGCGGCCGCCGGAAATAGGCGGCCGGCTGCGTCAGAGCAGAAGCAAGATCGTCGCCGCAGCCGATCTGGCAAATAGGGATATTACGCTTGAACAAGGCTTCGAGGATGGTCGCATCCCCCTCTGCGCCTCCGAAGGTTTCTGATTTCAATAAGACCACTACCGGACGTAGATTCCAGCGTTGTAGATTTTCAATCGCCAGGAGAAAATCGGATTTGACCGAAGGCGTGATCAAAATCACGCCACTACCCATAGGTAACAATTTGGCTTGCATGGTGACCAGTCCCAGCAGGGGCAAATCGCCTTCGGCCTGGAGAAAGGCCAGGGTCTCCATGATCTTGCCGACCTGGCGCTCGCCGCGTTCAGCCGGAACGACGGTAAACTTTCCGCCCGCGCAGGCCAATCCTACCACGCGCCGGTCGGCCAGAAAGTACCGCGCCAGCGAGGCGGCCGCGCTGACGGCGTACTCGAAGCTATCCTCTGGCAACTTGATGCGCACACGCTGGTGCATCCACCATAATTCCCCCAAGGGCTGCATCTTGCTTTGAGGCAAGGCCGCATGGACGGCGCGCTGGGCATCCAGGAAAAGCCAGATCTCAGCCTGCGGGTCCTGCTCGAATTCCTTGACCATCAACCGTTGACGGTGCGCGGTGCTCGGCCAATGGATGCGCTTCATCGGATCGCCTGGCACGTACTCGCGCACGCCGGCCGCGTGCGGGGTCACATCCATCGTTTTTTGGCGGATCGCCTTTCCACCCGGCAGCAAGCCGGGCGGGACCGGAAACGCCGAAATGGAGACCATCATCGGCAAGACCACCAGCACATCCCGCGCGGGTGAGCGCGTCTGCAAAGTGAACAACCCAAACGGATCGCCTGAAGTCAGCACGGTTGGCCCGAGCGGAAAGGCGCCGCGCCGCGTCAACCAGGTGCGAGCGGTATACGAACGCTTCTGCCTCCCGGCGATGCGGGTCAACAAACGGGAACCCTCCGCCAGCGGCAAAGCGGATTGATCGTCAATTTCCAGCCAGGCGCAGGATTGCCGCACTAAATTGACGATTTCAAAACGCTCCTCGAACAAGTCACCTACACTGGCGCGCAGCAGGCGGGCTTGACGATTGAAACGTATCCCGCGCATGGATAGCGACGACCAAAGATAGGCGCCTGCCATGAACAGGATGCCAAAGTAAGCCAGGCGCGCAAATAGCACCGAGCCGCCCACGATCCAACCCAGCAGGCCAACCAGGATCAACGCCAACAAGAACCAGCGTGTACCCCGGACAGGTGTCACTTGATCGGTTCCTCGTAATCCCCGCCCGGCACGGGCAGGTTATCCAGGATCTCGGTCACGATGCGCTCCGAGCTGAGTTCGCGCAGCCGCGCCGCCGGGCTGACGATGATGCGGTGCGCCAGGACGGACACCGCCAGCGCTTTTATGTCATCCGGCAAGACGTAATCGCGGCCATCCAACGCAGCGCGCGCCTGTCCAGTGCGGAAAAGGCCCAGGCTGCCGCGCGGGCTGGCGCCCAGGTAAACGTCATTGTTCTGGCGCGTGCGATTCATCAAATCCACAATGTAGCGCTTGACCGGCGAGGAGATGTAAATTTCCTTGATCGCTTCCATCGCCGCCAGCAATTCAGCCACTTTGATGACCGGCGCGAGGCTCTCGATCGGGTGTCTCAGTTGCTGGCGTTCGAGCACCTCGATCTCGTCCAGGGGGTTGGGGTAGCCTAACCGGACGCGCAGCAGGAAACGGTCCAATTGCGCTTCGGGCAGCGGGAAGGTGCCCTCGTACTCGATCGGGTTCTGGGTCGCCAGGACCATGAACGGGCTGGGCAGACCGTGCGTTATCCCATCCACCGTGACCTGGCGCTCTTCCATCGCCTCCAACAGGGCAGCCTGCGTCTTCGGCGTGGCGCGGTTGATCTCGTCCACCAGCACGATCTGGGCAAAGATCGGGCCATTGCGGAACTCGAACTTGCGGTTGGACTGGTTGTAGATCGAGACGCCGGTCACATCGCTGGGGAGCATATCCGGCGTGAATTGCAAACGGTTGAAGGTACAGCCCAGCGATTTCGCCAGGCTGCGCGCCAGCACCGTCTTGCCCACGCCGGGCACATCTTCGATCAACACGTGGCCCTGGCACAGCAAGCCTATGACGGTCAGCTCGACCGTCTGCCGTTTGCCGACGATGACGCGTTCCAGGTTCTCGATCAAACGTTTGCTGAAGGATTGGATGTCGGACATAATTTTACCCGTACTTCAGGCCGGAACCGGTCAAAACCACAACGACCGGATCGGCCAAATCTCGAATGGTCTGCGCCAGGGCAGACCAGACGATGGCCGAAGTTGGCTCGACGTAGAACCCAAGCCGGGCGAGCGCGTCACGCCCAGGCAGGATATCTTCTTCATCTGCAGCGACGATCATCCCGCCCGACTCTTTCACGGCTGCAACCACCGCCCCGCCGCGCAGCGGGAAACTCACCCGCACCCCCTCGGCCTGTGTGCTGTTTTCTGGCACGTACCCAGATCTCTCGACTCCCGCCGTGAACATAACCCACAGCGGCGCGCACGCCCGCGCCTGAACGCCAATCAGCTTGGGGGATGATCTTAAATTACTGGCTATGCGCAGTGCATCAAAACCGCGCGCCAGACCGAGCAGCAAACCTCCCTGCCCCGCAGGAACGATCACCGCGCCGGCCATCTGGTTGTCCAACTTCTCGAAGATCTCATAGGCGGCGGTAGCATAACCAGGGATGTTGAAAGGCAGATAAGCGTGGCTGGCATAGCTTGCACCTGTATCAGCCGCTTTTTTCACGGCTTCCGCCACGTCCGTGCGCGTGCCAGGGACCAGCGTCAGTTCCGCGCCGTAAGCTTCGATCTGCGTCCGCTTCGGGCCGGAGGCCGATTCGGGCACAAAAATCTGCGCTTTGATCCCAGCACGGGAGGCATAGGCCGCCAGTGAAGCCCCGGCATTGCCGGACGAGTCTTCCACTACTTCGCGGATGCCGCGCGAGCGCAACCACGCGGCGATGACCGCTGAGCCACGATCCTTGAAAGAACCGGTCGGGTTCAAGAATTCGCACTTGAAGGCCACCCGGCGGCCGAAGGCTTCCGCCCAGACCAAAGGCGTGTTCCCTTCACCCAGCGAGACAGCTTCAACATCATCCGGCAGGCCGAAGGTATGCCGGTAGCGCCAGATGCCCGGCTGAGAGCAATCTACCTGGGCAGGGTCGAATTTCAGTGGCGAAGGCGAGTCGTACAATCCGCCGCAGCTTGGACAACGATAGGGAAACCCCTCCGGGGGATAAGCCTGGCCACAGTTGGTGCAAGAAACGTCAAAGAGCATACAAGCCACGCTTCACTCGCCTGGCGTTGGGAAGTGATCTCCTTCGACCCAAAATTCACCGTTTGGGCCGAACTCCTTCTTCCAGATCGGGACGATTTCCTTCAAGCGATCTATCCCATAGCGAGCCGCCTCGAAAACGCCAGTGTCGCGATGGGCAGCCGTGCAGGCGATCAAGACCGTCGGCGTACGCGGATAGAGACGGCCAACGCGCTGAACAATTGCGATCCCTTCCACGCTCGGCCATTTCTGGCGGATCTCTTCGGCGATCTGGCGCATCTTCGCCTCGGCCATTGGCTGATAGGCCTCGTATTCCAGGTAGAGGGTATCGTGGGAATCGCCGCGTGAGGCCTGCGTCGAGCTATGCCGAGACGTCACGCCGCGTACCATGCCGGTAAAGATGGCCGCGGCGCCCGTCGTTGGAAGTGTGATTTTCTCGAGCAGGGCGTCCAGGTCGAGTTCATCCTCTGTGATAACAATGATAGTTGGGGAATTCATTAGTTTCGTAATTCAGTGGTTAGCCGCCGCTGACAGGCGGGAACATGGCGACCTCAGCAGCCTCAGGGAGGATGGCTTCGTCGAAGGCATACTCGCGATTGATCGCCACCAGCACGGTTTCCATGGCTTGCCTGAGTTTTGGATAATCACGAGCGAGCTTATCTTTCAAGCCTTGAACGGTCATGTCAACCGGCACATCTACTTCGATGGATTTGCTCCCTGCCGGGTCACGCAGGGTGGCAAAAAAAAGCACTTTAACTTTATTCATCTTTCATCTTTCATCTTTCATCTTTCTGCTTTCATCCTTCCAAAACCACATCTCCCGACCGACCGCCGTGCTTCTCGACCAGGCGGATGTTCTGGATGCGCATGGTCTTCTCGGCGGCCTTGGCCATATCGTAGACTGTCAGCGCGGCGACCGAGACGGCGGTCAGCGCTTCCATCTCGACGCCCGTCTTGCCGACCGTCCGGACAGACGCGGTGATGACCACGCCGGGCAGGGACTCGTCCAGGGAGAGAGTTACTTCCACGTGGGTGAGCGGCAGGGGATGACATAACGGGATCAGGTCCGAGGTCCGTTTCGCCGCAGCGATGCCGGCGATCTGGGCTACAGTCAGCACGTCGCCCTTTTTCAACGTCCCGGCGCGGATCAAATCCAATGTCTCTTTCTTCATGTGGACTTCGCCCTTTGCCACGGCCAGGCGTTCGCTATCCGGCTTGGCGCCCACGTCCACCATACGGGCGCGGCCAGCCGAGTCGAGATGGGTCAATTTTGGAGCAGGCATAGCCGAATTATACCCGCTGAAAGCGGAGTGCAACATCTCCAATGCTGCTGCGCAGTCGGGAGACTGCGCACTCCGTATGCTCAGATGTTATAATCCGCCTGCTATGGAAGCGACCCTTCGCCCCCCTGACGGGGGGCAGCCCCCAAACTACGGGGACAGGCAAGCTCAAGTCAGCAGCCAGACCAGCGGGTACACTGTGCGGGTACCCGTGTACGAAGGGCCGCTCGACCTGCTGCTGCAACTCATCGAGCACGCCGAACTGGACATCACCGCCGTGGCGCTGGCCCAGGTCACTGACCAGTACCTGGCCTACATCCACGCCATGCAGGTGCCAGCCGACGAAATCTCGGCCTTCCTGGTGGTGGCAGCCAGGCTGCTGCAGATCAAATCCGAGGCGCTGCTGCCGCGACCGCCCGTACGCGAACCGGGCGAGGAAGACTTGGGCGAGGCGCTGGCGCGCCAGTTGATCATCTACAAGCGCTTCAAGGAAATCGCCAACCTGTTGCTGGATCGCCAGGAAAAAGGACTGCGGACTTACCTGCGCGTCGCCCCGCCCCCGAAGGTGGATGCCCGGCTGGACATGAGCGACATCACGCTGGCCGACCTGCTGGAGGCGGCCGAGGCCATCTTCGCCGAGGAGCAGGACAAGCAGGCGCTGGAGACGGTCATCACCGCCCCCAGGATCACCATCCGCGAGAAGATCGCCCTGATCGCAAAAGCTATCCAGAAGGGAAAAACAGCCAGATTCGACGATCTGATCGGCCAGAATCCGACGCGCCTGGAAGTGGTGGTGACTTTCCTGGCGCTGCTCGAACTGGTCAAGCGCTATGCCGTCGCGGCGCGCCAGGAGGGGCTTTTCACCGAAATCGAGATCGAGCAGTTGGAAGATTGGCGCGAGGACGAGGAGTTCGAGCTGGAGTTCGAGTAACACCTGCATCGAATTGCCCGAATTGGACGAATTCTACGAGTAACCTCTGCATCGAATTGCACGAATTGGGCGAATTTTTTTCTGCTATCGCCGCCGGGAAAACCAGCCCCAAACTGACAATGCAATCACCGCGCCGAGGGCGTCAATGCCAATGTCCACGAGCGAGGCATGACGTCCGGCGACGAACAATTGGTGAAATTCGTCAGTGCAGGCATACAGGACGGTCAATAACCAGGCATAACGCGCTTCGACTACGCTCCCCTTCGGTTCGCTCCGCTCAGCGCGCAGACTCCACAAATAAGTCAACGCCAGCAGGCCGTAGCCGAGCATGTGTCCGCCCTTTTTGATGAGCGTATCCGCCCAGGCAAAGTTCGGCATCTCATACGAGGGGATGGACGAGAAAGCGAAGATCGTCACCATGATCGAGATGGCGGGCAGCCAGCGGCGGATGAAGGCGGGAATTCCAGGCATGGGCGTGATTGTATCGCGGATTCTGTGGCGAGAGATGATATGCTCACGTAACGGAAGGTTGTATAATTGGGGAGAGGTGCCCTATGACCGTTTATTCCACATCACACTCGAAAAACGCGCGGCAAGTCAAAGAACTGGCGTCCCTTTATGGAAAAGGCTACGTAAGCGATGTGACCGCGATAACGCTCGACAAGGCGCTTGACTTCGAAGTCAGCCGACTCCAGATGCAGTTGGATGAAATCCAAAGAGTAATGGCAGACTACGAACGACAATACGACATGACATCCGCTGCGTTCTTCGCGAAATACGAGTCAGGCCAAACAGACGACCGTATGGATTACGTGGAGTGGGCGGGATTATTCCAAATGGCGGGTCACTTGCGAAAGCAGATAGCCAGGCTCTCCGACAAAGACAAAGCATGAAACCCGTCAATTATCTAGAGTCGGTCAAAGATCGCCTTGGATCTGATTCTTTTCTCTCCGGATTCAGAATTATCCGTGAATACAGCAACCCTGAAACAGCCCATATTCGCGCCCGGATTATCATTTCAAACGGAAGTTATCTAGAATTCTACGAGTACATCGAACAGGTTGGCAAGGGGGAACTACAGATAAAAACCTACTCCTATCATTGGGCAGATAAAGATAATCGCCTCATTCGTCGATGGGATAATACAAAGCACTTCCCCAAACTCAAAAACTTCTCGCATCATATCCACGATGGCGAAACGGGAGAAGTAACATCGGGAAAGCCCATTAACATTTTTGAAGTGCTAGATGAAATTGCCGCGTCATGTTGTCTCAACGGAGAAGGCAGTTGAGATGATAAAGTTGACAAAGATGCAGATCGAGGTGGCGATGTTCGCGGCGGGAATTGGGACGTTGGAAGGTTTGAAAGTTGGAAAGTTGGTCGAGCAAAACACGGATGTATAATTGAGCTATGAACGAAAACAAGGAAATTGAAAGATTGCGTAAAATTGCCGATAAACTGGCTACACTCGACTTGCATATAAAAACTCAGGAAGAGATTAAAGCCGAGATACAAGCCATGCAGGAACGCGCTAAAAGCATGAGCAAGGATGAAATAGAAAAGCAATTTGACGAAGCGTTAATACAGGCTCGCGCGCAAGCCGAAGAAACTGGGATTACAGATGAAGACATTGATGCGGAGATTCGCGCCGTCCGCCAAATCAAGTCAATCAAGGAAGTGCTTGCTGGATACGAAAAGCAATACGACATGAGCACAATTGACTTCTTTAGAAAATACATTTCAGGTGAGACCGGCGACGACATGGATTTTGTCGAATGGGCAAGCTTGGCGCAAATGCTTGTACACCTGCACGATTGATCGTGTGACGTGTCCTTTCACCCTCCCATTTCAAATGCGACGAGTCCCCTTCGCGAAGCACCCCTGTGGGGTTCCCATTGGGAGAGGGCTAGGCTTGCACTGAGCGAAGCCGAAGTAGGGAACATGAGTCTGAAGGTTTTCATCGAATCCATCCTCCCCGCCATCGAAGCCGAACTCCAGCGCCAGGTTGCACGGCTGGACGAGCCGCGCACGCGCCCCTTCTACGAGATGCTCACTTATCACATGGGCTGGACAGGCGAAGGCGCGGGCGCGGAGGCGCAGGGGAAACGCATCCGCCCGCGGCTGGTGCTACTCACCACAGCCTCATGTAGCGCAAATTGGCAATTTGCGCTACATGCCGCGGCCTGCGTGGAACTCATCCACAATTTCTCACTCGTCCACGATGACATCCAGGATAAAAGCGACCTGCGGAGAGGCCGGCCCACGATCTGGAAGAAATGGGGAGAGGCGCACGCCATCAACGTCGGCGACGCGCTCTTCATCCTGGCGCACCTGTCGCTGTCTGAGTTGAAGGACAGGTTCGCGGCGGATGTGGCGCTCAAGGCCGAGGCTGTCATTGACCGGGCCTGCCTGGACCTGACGCGCGGCCAGTACCTGGACATGTCCTACGAAAGCCAGCCCGGCTTGACCGTCAAGGATTACTGGCCGATGGTCGCCGGGAAGACGGCTGCGCTGCTCTCGGCCTGTACGCACATCGGTGCGATCCTGGGCGGCGCAGACGAATCGACCCAGGAGGCTTACCGGGATTTCGGGCATTATCTCGGCCTGGCCTTCCAGGTGCACGACGACTACCTGGGCATCTGGGGCGACAGCGCCCTGACGGGCAAATCCACTGACTCGGATCTGGTCACAGGCAAAAAGTCCCTGCCGGTGCTGTACGGCCTCGGGCAGGATGGGCCGTTTGCGCGGCGCCGAGCCGAGGGTCCGGTCAGCGCCGAGGAAGTCCCAATTCTGGCCGAGCAGCTTATGCGCGAAGGAGCGAAAGTCTTTACCCAGGAAACCGCCGACCGAATGACCGACCTTGCGTTGCAGTCCCTGCGCCAGGCCAATCCGCAAGGAGAGGCGGGAGAGGCGTTATTCGAGTTTGCCAACCGGCTCTCGAACCGCCAGTCTTGACACGCTGATTCGGGCTGGTATAATCACTTTAGCGCGCGGGTGTAGTTCAGTGGTAGAACGCTTGCTTCCCAAGCAAGATATCGTGGGTTCGAATCCCATCACCCGCTCTGTGGATGAATTGATGAGGAAGGCTGGTAACATGACCTTTTCCTTGTTGAGAAAAAATCGGGAACTATGCCCGATTTTTGCGTTTAAAAGGCTATGGACATTGCAAGGTTGTTTATGCAAATAGTTCACCTGAAAAAGGAACCTGGTTTCTCCAAGAAACCGGGTTCCTGGGGAAAAGTCTCAAGATGGTACAATCAGCGCGAAGATGTCCACCACACCAGATTTGACCATCATCGGCGGCGGACTGGCTGGCAGTGAAGCCGCCTGGCAGGCCGCCCAAAGAGGGCTGCGCGTGCAGCTCTACGAAATGCGCCCAACCGTCTCGACCGGCGCGCACCAGACCGGCGACCTGGCTGAGCTGGTCTGCTCGAATTCGCTCGGCTCCAGGCTGCCAGACCGGGCCTCGGGCGTGCTCCAGAACGAGCTTCGCCGCCTCGATTCCATGCTGCTGGAATGCGCCGAGGCAGCAGCCCTGCCGGCTGGCAGCGCCCTGGCCGTGGATCGAGCCGCCTTCTCCCGACTGGTCAGCGGGCGGATCGCATCCCACCCGCGCATCGAAATCCGCCGCCAGGAAGTGACCGGCATCCCATCCGGCCCGGCCATCCTCGCCTCCGGCCCGCTGACCTCCGCCAGCCTCTCGAAAGCCATCGCGGACCTGACCGGCGAAGAGCATTTGCATTTCTACGACGCCATCGCGCCCATCGTCAGCCTGGAATCAATCAACATGGAAGTCGCCTTCCGCGCCTCGCGCTATGGTAAGGGGGAACAAGACGAGGGCGACTACATCAACTGCCCGCTCACACAAGCGGAATATGAGGCCTTCGTCGCGGCGTTGATTTCAGCGGAACGCATCCAACTGCGGGATTTCGAGAAAGAAGTCGAGGGGGGCGTCAAGGCTGGCGCGCACCATTTCTTCGAGGGCTGCCTGCCGGTCGAGATACTGGCGCGGCGCGGGCGCGAGGCGCTGGCCTTCGGGCCGATGCGTCCGGTCGGCCTGACCGACCCGCATAATGGTAGCGCAATCGGCTACCACAGCGGAAAACGCCCTTACGCCGTCGTCCAGTTACGCCAGGATAACCTGGCGGGCAGCCTCTACAACCTGGTCGGCTTCCAGACCAACCTGACCTTCCCCGAACAAAAGCGCATCCTGCGAATGATCCCAGGGCTGGAGAAGGCTGAATTCGTCCGCTACGGGCAGTTGCACCGCAACACGTTCATCGCCGCGCCGAAGGTACTGCGCCCCAGCCTGCAATTCCACCGCCGCGCCGACCTGTTCTTCGCCGGTCAGATAACGGGCGTGGAAGGCTACCTGGGCAACGTCGCCACCGGCCTGCTGGCTGGCTGGAACGCGGCCCGCCTGTTGCAAGGCCAATCCCCCATCACGCTGCCAGTCACGACCATGCTCGGCGCGCTGTGCCATTACATCACCCACGCCGACCTGGCCGACTTCCAGCCGATGAAGGCCAACTTTGGCATCCTGCCGCCGTTGCAGACAGATCGGCGCATGGGCAAGCGCGAGCGGGCAAAAGCCTACGCCGAACGCGCCCGGCTGGATCTGGATCGTTTCCTGGAAGAATTAGAGGCTGTCTAAAAAGCTGTCACCCTGAGTGAGCGTTCTTCAGCGAACGAAGAGCCTGCCCTGAGCCTGCGAAGGGGTCTCCCTCTTTAGAGGGGATTCTTCGGGCACACCGTCCTGCGTTCGGTGCAGGGAAGTGCGCCCTCAGAATGACAGGAAGTGGCAGGTTTTCCGTCGTTATGAGACTTCGACTCTCAATTCACATTCTCGTAACCCTCTTCGGCCTGATCCTGGCTGGACTTTTGGGTTGGTACGCGGCAAAGGCATGGGTTTTTCCTTACACCCCTTCCGGCGATTTCGATGGGGAAAAGGCTCTGCAATACGTGCAATACCAGACTTCACTTGGGCCGCGCACGCCCGGCAGCCAGGCACATGAGCAGGTCGTAAAATGGATACGGGACGAGTTGGCCTCGGCGGGCTGGCAGGCCGAAGTCCAGGAAGCGGCGCGGATGGGGCATCCCATCCAGAATGTCGTCGCCCGCCGGTCGGACCAGCCGCCGCAGATCATCCTGGCCGCGCACTACGACAGCCGGCTGGCCGCCGACCGGGACCCGGATCCAGGCAAACGGTCCGCAGCGGTGCCGGGCGCGAACGACGGCGCTTCGGGCGTGGCCGTCCTGCTCGAATTGGCCCGCGTCCTGTCAGGTGACAGCCTCCCGGTCTGGCTGGTATTTTTCGACGCCGAAGATAACGGCGACCTGCCCGGCTGGGACTGGCTGCTGGGTTCGCGCGCCTTCGTCACCGCGCTCGACCAAAAACCGGGCGCGGCCATCATCCTCGACATGATCGGCGACGCGGACCTGAACATCTATTTCGAGAAAAACTCCGATGCGCAGATCGCGGCGCAGATATGGGCGCAGGCGGCCAGGCTGGGTTATGGCGAGGCGTTCATCCCTGTTCCGAAATACAGCATTCTGGACGATCACATCCCGTTCATCCAGGCTGGAATCCCGGCTGTGGATATCATTGATTTCGACTACCCTTACTGGCACACCACCGCCGACACCGCCGATAAGGTTTCGGCAGGCAGCCTGCAAGCTGTTGGTGAGACGCTCCTGGCCTGGATTTCGGAACAGGAACGCTAAAATTAACCGCGAAGCAGCGAAGGACGCGAAGTTTCATCAACTTCGCGAAGGTTAATCTTCCTTGGCGGTCTTCGCGCCTTCGCGGTTTAGAAATCGAAACGTTTGCGGATTTACCCAAGAAGCAGTAAACTTAGTCTGTATAAGCATCCAAAAGAACCTCGCCCGATTCCGAACTGGCCCGGCTTCTCGGCCTCGAAATCAATCAGAAAGAGGAATCCTGAGTGGCAAAAAAAGTCCCTGTTCCGACCACACCGCCGCGCGAGCGCGCCTTCCTGGTCGGCGTCGAGCTATACGGTAGCCATACATCGGGCCACCATCCTGGTAGCCAGACTGCAGGCTACCACTTTGCCCGGAAGCGCCTCCTTTCGCTCGAAGATTCGCTGGCCGAGCTGGCCCTGCTGGCGGATACGGCCGGCCTGGAAGTGGTCGGCGAGCTGACCCAGAAGCTGGATCACCCCGACGCGGCAACTTTCATCGGCTCCGGCAAAGTGACCGAGCTGAAGGCGCTGGCCGAAGAGACGCTGGCGCAGGTGGTCATCTTCGACGACGAGCTCTCGCCGCGCCACCAACGCGAGCTGGAGCGATTGCTGGGGGTCAACGTCCGCATCCTCGACCGCACGGCGCTGATCCTGGATATCTTTGCCCAACACGCGCACACCAGCGAGGGTATGTTGCAGGTCGAGCTGGCGCAATACGAGTACTACCTGCCGCGCCTGACCGGCGCCTGGACGCACCTGGCGCGGCAGGCCGGCGGCGGGGGCGGTCGTTCCGGTTCGGTCGGCGGGGTGGGACTGCGCGGCCCGGGCGAAACGCAACTGGAAGTGGACCGGCGCAACATCCGCAGCCGCATCGCCCATCTGAAGCGCGAGCTGGAAAAGGTGCGCGCCCACCGGGGTCGCTCCCGCCTCCAGCGCAAGCGCTCGCGCATCCCCATCGTGGCTTTGGTCGGCTACACCAACGCCGGTAAGTCCACGCTGCTCAACCGGGTGGCAAAAGCCGACATCTACACGGCCGACAAGTTGTTCGCCACGCTCGACCCGACCACGCGCCGCGTCGAGCTTCCCGGCGGGTACCAGGCCCTGTTCACGGATACCGTCGGCTTCATACAAAAGTTACCCACCACGCTGATCGCCGCCTTCCGCGCCACGCTGGAAGAGATCACCGAAGCCGACCTGCTCCTGCACGTGGTGGATATTTCACATCCCAACGCCAGCAGCCAGGCGGAATCTGTCCACCAGACTCTGGCGGAAATCGGCGCCGGGCACGTCCCGGTGCTCACCGCCCTGAACAAAATAGACCGTCTTGCGGACCCGCAGGCGGCGCGCGCCGCCGTCCAGCATTACCCGCAATCCGTGGCCATATCCGCCCGCACCGGCGACGGCATCCCTGACATGCTGGCTTCCCTGCGCAGCGCGCTCTACGAGACTTATACGCCCGTCCTTGTGCGCCTGCCCTATCAGCAGGGAGCGTTGATCTCACTGTTCCACGAGGCCGGCCAGATCGAGCGCGTGGAGCACGGGCGCGGCAGCGTGCTGATGGGGGGACGCATCCCCGGCCGGCTGGTGGCGCAGTTCAACGCATGGCAGGTGAAGCCGGGCGAAGGTCAAGAAGAGGAACACGAACATAAGTCATGATCGAACCCGATCTTCCCCTGATCGAGCTGCACCGCCACCTGGATGGCAACGTCCGCCTCGCCACCATCCTGGACCTGGGGCGGGAGCACAACCTGCCGCTGCCCGCCTGGGACCTGGAGGGGCTGCGCCCGCACGTGCAGGTAACCGTCCCCCAGCCGGGCGTGATGGCATTCATCGCCAAATTCGAATGGCCGACGGCGGTGATGGTCAATTACGACGCCTGCCGCCGCATCGCCTACGAGAACGTGGAGGACGCCAAACGGGAGGGGATGGATTACATCGAGCTGCGCTTCAGCCCCTGGTTCATGGTAGCCCAAAGGATGGCTACCACCTTGGTAGCCCAAAGGATGGCTACCACCTTGGTAGCCCAAAGGATGGCTACCACCTTGGCCGAGGCCCATTCGCTGGACCCGGCCGGGGTCACGGAAGCGGTGGTGGAGGGCATCCAGGCTGGCCGCCGCGACTTCAGCATGAAGGTCAACCTGATCGGCATCTTGAGCCGGACTTACGGGCCTGCTACGGCTGCGAAGGAACTCAGCGCGCTATCCAGCCAGCGCGAGCACATCGTCGCCTTGGATCTGGCCGGGGACGAAGCCAATTTTCCCGGCGAGTTGTTCCGTGAACACTTTCGCACCGCACGTGAAAATGGCTGGCACGTCACCGTCCACGCCGGGGAAAGCGCCGGAGCGGAAAGCATCTGGCAGGCCATCCGCGAGCTGGGGGCAGAGCGCATCGGGCACGCCCTGCGCGCGGTGGACGACCCGGCGCTGATGGATTACCTGGCCGAGCAGCGCATCGGGGTGGAATCCTGCCTGACCAGCAACGTGCAGACCAGTTGCGTGCCGGATTACCGCTCCCATCCGCTGCGCCGCTTTCTCGAAGCGGGCATACCGGCCACCATCAACAGCGACGATCCCGGCATCAGCGGGATTGACCTGCGCCACGAATACGAGGTCGCCGCGCCCAGGGCTGGGCTGACCCAGGCGCACATCCGCCAGGCGCAGGCCAACGCGCTGGAGGTCGCGTTTTTAACGGAGGGGGAAAAACAATCATTGAGAAGTCAGGTATCATCCATCAGGCTTTCCCCGGCTGCGTGTTAGGTGTTGCGGGTTGCGTGTTGCGTGATGCGTGTCAGGTGTTGCGCGTCATATATCGAGGGGGCTTTCCCCTATGTACCCTTCGGGCAGGCTTCGCGCGGGATGCTTCGCGCTCAACCGTCAGGCCGCCGCGCTGGCCATCGAACGCTGCCGGACAGAAGCCCTGGGTGGACAGGTGTTCTCTTGCCCCAATTGCGGCGAAGTGCGCTACAGCTATCATTCCTGCCGCAACCGCCATTGCCCAAAATGCCAGCATGAG
>Ga0210056_1001848_pt1 | contig 18182 bp, 11 predicted proteins | sample CryGeyCG2014_080_2_FD_183965 | JGI IMG/M metagenome (GOLD analysis project Ga0210056, IMG submission 183965) | Groundwater microbial communities from aquifer - Crystal Geyser CG07_land_8/20/14_0.80 (SPAdes) (version 2) | ecosystem: Environmental > Aquatic > Deep subsurface > Groundwater | place... | reverse complement strand
CCTGGATGTTGGCAACCAACTCCCCTTCTTTTTCGTCGATTTCAAAAGTGATCTGATGGACCGGCTTTGTTGTGTCTTCCATACAGGCATCCACGGCGTTTTCAAGGATGTTGATTAAGGCAGTGCGAAAAAAATCGGGATCGATCATAAATTCCTTCGGTGCCCCCTCGAACTTGCGGATCAGTTCGATGGAACTTCCCTTGATTTTATTTTCGATCACCTTTGCCACGTCCTCCGCAAACTGATGGATGCCCACGGATCGGATTTTCAGCTCTCTTTCTTTGGCGTAAAAGAGGACATCCAGGACCAGTTTTTTAATACGATCCACGGTTTGCCGGACCGTTTCCAGACCCTCCTTCAAGCGGTCCGGGTGTTTTCTGGAAATGCCGGAATCGAGCAGATAGATGCCGGCATCCAGATTGGTTAAAAGCCCTTTCATGCCGTGGGATATGGATCCGATCATCAACCCCAGAGACGAGAGGCGGTCCCGAAGCTCCATCTTTTCGAAGATCATGGTCTCAAGCCTTTGGGTATACTCCCGGAGCTGTTTCTTCATGAGGATCTTTTCTTCTACCCGTTTCAAGGAAGCCTTGAGGGCATCCACATTGATGGGCTTGGTGATGAAGTCCGTCGCTTCGTTCTTCAGGCTTTGAATGGCCAGATCCATGTCTCCGTGCCCGGTGATCATGACGACTTCGGCATCCGGGTTCTCGCGTTTGATTCGCTGAAGCAATTCGATGCCGTCGATCATACCGGGCATCTTGATATCGGTCAGGACGATGGGTGGGTGTGTTTTCGCAAAAATACGAATCGCCTCATCCCCGTCTTTTGCGGAAAGAACGTCGTATCCGGAGCTGGATAAGGCAATGCTCAAAACGATTCGGATATCTTCTTCATCGTCGACGAGCAGTATTCTCGTTTTTTCTTCTGCTTGTGTCATGGGAAAAATCCTTTAACCGCCTTTTAGCGTTTTGGTATTTTCCGATTGGAACGCCTTTGCAACGGGAAACCGCATGATGAAGCAGGCTCCGTTTCCGTCGATATTTGTGGCGTCGATTTTCCCCCCGCATTCTGTGATGATGCCGTAGCTGATGGAAAGACCGAGTCCTGTCCCCTTTCCCACCTCCTTGGTGGTGAAGAAGGGTTCGAATATTTTTTCCATTAGATGTTCCGGTATTCCGGTACCGCTATCGCGCACCTCCATAATTATCCAAGCTTTCTCCCGACGGGTAATCAGTTCGATTTTCTCATTTTCCTGCCGTCGCCCCCGGGTGTTCCGCTTTTCCTCGATGGCATCGCGGGCGTTGACCAGGAGATTGATTATTACCTGCTCCAACCGTCCGGGGTCTGCGTGAATTTTCGGCAAATCAGGATCGAGTCGACGGACGATTTCAATCCCCTTGACCTTAAGCTGCTGGCTGAATATCTCCAGGGCATTTTCAATGACTTCGTTGACGTGAGCCCATTCCAGCTCGATTTCCGACTTCCGGGCGAATTGGCGCATGTGATTGATGATCCGGGATGCCCGGTCCACATTGCTGTCCACCTTGGTCAGCATGGTTGATAGAATATCATCGCCGATCGGCTCTTTTTTCCGGATTTTGTCGATAAAAAAGCTGCTGACGGTTTTAATCACCGAAAGAGGCTGGTTGAGCTCATGGGCGATTCCTGTGGCCATTTCACCCAGAGTCGCCATTTTCCCTGCGTGAATGAGCTGCTGCTCGGTTTCAAGCCTCTTGGTGATGTCGCTGGTGGTAACCAGAAAGACTTTTTTCCCGGATATCTCGGAGGGAGAAACGCGGATGTTCACATAGAGGGTTTTCCCGGATTTATGGAGATGTTTGACCCGGTCCAAGATATTGGAGACGAGCAGTTTGAAGGCATATTGAGCCCTCTCCTTTTCCGGAAACAGAATCAAAAACGGCCTATGTATCAGTTCGTGAGTTTCGTAACCATATACGGCCTCGACACTCTTATTGGCATCTAGGATTTCAAAGTTTTCCTCATCCAGAACAAATACCGGGTTGGGGATGTTGTTGAAAATAGCATGATATTTTTCTTCCGACTTGACAAGTTTAACCTCCAGGTTTTTTCTCTCGGTGATGTCTAGAGAAATCTCCATCGCGGCGATGATTTCTCCCTGGTTGTTCATGACAGGGGATGCTCTGACGATCCAGTGCATGACTTTTCCGTCTTTTCCGATTCCCGTCTCTTCCGCGTGATGGAGATGACCATCTTGAAATGCCTGCTCCACCGGGCAGACGTCGCATTTTTCATTGCGCCCTTTGTAGGCCCGATAGCAGTAGTCACCGGGTTCGGGATTGAACATGTCGGCGAATTCACGGTTATAGTTGACCAGCTTAAAATTTCTATCTTGCACTGTGATCAGGCAAGGAACGCTTTCGAACAGGTTCTGATATTCTTGTCGTTTGGTTTTCAGCTCGGTTTCGTGCTTGAGGATTTCCCTGGCCATATGGTTGAAGGCACCGGCAAGCTCGCTCATTTCATCGACTTGTTCGATTTCAATGGTTCCGGTATATTCCCCCTTGGCGACCCGCCTGACACCGCCTATCAGTTTCTTGATGGGATGAGCGACAAACCTTAAAATAAACAGAAAACTGATGGCGGAAGTGAAGAGAAAAACTAAAGTTGCCAGGCCGATAAAATTTTTTTCCGCACGCAGAATTTCCCCATCCGTTTTTTCCAACGAAACCACCACATCCAGGGCACCCAATAGTACTTCTTTTTCCGGATGAACGTGACAATCGGCCGCAGCACAGATCGGTTCGTTGTAAATCGGGTTGATGACCCCAAGAAGGCGATATCCTTTCCCTGAATCGAACAACCGTGTCCTTTCGGACAGTTCCAGATGGGTCAATGGGGTATCGCTTCTATGGCAGATGATACAGGCCTCGTGCTTGATATTGGTAGTCTGGTCAATTTCGGAAGGGTTTTTTGAAAATTTGATCTGCCCGCTCTTGGTATAGATGCGGATGGATTCGAAATCGGGCTGGGTGGAGATGTTCTTGATAATTTGGTTGATCTCATTCCGGTTGTTGAACATCATCGAGTAGTGGGCTCCCAGCTTGATGGTATTGGCCAGCCGATCCGCACTCTCAATATGGTAATCCATCAATCGCTTTTTCTGGTAGTTGAGACTGTGGTGCGACCAGAGGGTGAAGGTGGCGAGGAAAATTACTCCCAGCATCACGATCAGCTTTGCCGCAAGCTTATGACGGATGCTTTTCAACCGTGTCAACATTTTCACATCCCCGGTTTTGAGTTCGGAGGGATGGGTCCGATGAAAAGATCAGACGCCAAACATCATGGTGATCCGCATCAAGGAAAGAGAGGCTGCTTCCTTAAGAATCGAATGGTTTTCAGTCCGGATTATTCCCCGCCTTCTTTCAAATGAGCGCCGCATCGATGACGTCGAACATCTGTTGTTTTCGAAATCCCTCCAATACCGCAGCTCCGTTCGGGCAGGTCGAAACACACGTCCCGCAACCCTGGCACATCAGGGAATTGACTTGCACCTGGGTTTGATCCGGATCGAGGGTTCTGGCGCCGTATGGACAGGCATCGATACATCGCTCGCAAAGGCTGCAGAGGCTATGACGGACGATGGCGGTCACTCTGCTTGTCGGGATGCTCTTCTGATTCAGGATCCGGAGGGAACGCTGGGCGGCCGCTTCCGCAGTTGCAATGGATTCGGTGATGGATCGGGGAGAATGGGCGATACCGCAGGCAAAGACTCCTTCTTTGAGGGAATCGACCGGCCGCCATTTCGATTCCGCTTCCTGGAAAAAACCGTCCGGATCGATCGAGGCCCCGAAAGCCTGAGCGAGAGGCACCGGGAGCGTCGGCACAATGCCGGTAGCCAACACGACCAGATCGGCCTCAATTTCCACCTGACGGCCGATGATCGGCTCATAGGTCTTTATGAGAAGTCCTTCTTTTGAGGAAACCACTTCGGGTTTGTTCTTGACATCATACTGGATGAAGATCACATCGGCACGCCGAGCCTGAGTATAATAGGTTTCGGAGAACCCATAGGACATCAGATCCCTGTAGAGAATGGTAATGTTACAAGTCGGATTCTTTTCCTTCAGATAGAGCGCGTTTTTCAGTGCCGATACACAACAGACGCGGCTGCAGTAGTTGCGGGGCTCTTCCCTCGAATCGACGCATTGAATCATCACCACTGATTTTAATTTTGCAGCATCTATCTGGTTTTCGTGAAGCTTGAGTTCCAACTCCTTCTGTGTCACGATGATTTCGGATGTGCCGTAGCCATAGGATTGGGTTCGAGCTTCAGTTCCACCGGTAGCGAGGATCGCAACGCCGTGCGTGATCGTTGTGATCTCCTTTACGCCGTTTTCAATGTTGGTCACAAAACGTCCCGCCTGTCCATAGGCCTCTAAGACATGGGACTCGGTGTGCACGCGGATATTCGGATGTTTTTCCACGCGGGAAAGCGTTTCCTCCAACAGCGAATGGGTATCGTGTCCTTCGATGGTTTTTTTAATCCAACGAAGATTTCCGCCGAGCTGTGCATCCTGTTCCACCAGATCCACGGAATAGCCATGATCGGCGACGGCAAGGGCTGCGGTCATGCCGGCGATTCCACCGCCGATCACCAGCGCACTCTGCTGGATTCGGGTCGGCGCCGTCGGGGCGGGATCGGCGCCTTTGAGAATGGCGATGCCGGTTTCGAGGATCCGTTTCAATGTGGGCTCATACTTTTCTTTAGGAACATCGTTGGCGCAAAATATCGGCGATCCGATATCGACCACTTTCATCAGGGTGAGAGAGAGTCCTGTTTCCCGGCTCAGCTCCTTAAGTTTTCGGTTGTATCCTTGGGGAAGACACGCTCCGATGAGAACTCGGTTCGGGCGCAGATCTTTTACGAGTTTCGACAATCCCGTCCATCCTTCAGAAGTGCAGGCTTGTTCCACATACTCCACCTGGGCCACATTCGGATCGGACATGAAATGGGTCTTGAGTGCCGCCTTGGCTGTTTCGTCAAGGATGGCGCCTTTGCATGTGCAAAGAGTCATGAGAAGGCTCGGAGATTCCCTGGTCACATTCCGGATTTCGGCGCTTGGCGCCGGTTGAGGCGACAAGCTACCGCCTGACGTGTGAATAATCCGGGAAGCGGAGAGGGCTGCGGCAGAGGCGTGAATCACCGAATCCGAAATATCCTTAAGCCCGGAAAAGGAGCCTCCCACAAAAATCCCTTCCCGAGATGTTCGAGTGGCGGAGAAAGGCGGATTTTGATAAAAGCCCCAGGGATTGAGCTGAATTCCCAGCCGCTCGGCCAATACCTGAGATCCGATGGCCGGCCTCTGCCCGATGGAAAGAACTATAGCATCCTGGGCGACCTCAACCATTTGACCGCCTGGATCCATATAACGGATCACGAGATCTCTGCTGGTGCGATCCTGGGTGACGGAATGCGCGCGGCCTCTGATGAAGCGAATGCCTTGGACCTGCTCGGCGGTGTCCCGGTACCGCTGGAAAGATTTGTCGAATGTCCGCATGTCCATGTACAGGATGGTTGCTTCCAGATCTCCGTTTGCCTGCCTTTGGGCGACGAGGGCTTCTTTGATGGCATACATGCAGCAGATATTGGAGCAAAAGTCGGCATTGATCTGAATATCCCGGGAACCGATGCATTGGAGCCACGTCACCTTCCGGATCGGCTTTCCATCGAAGCGAACAAGCCTGCCCTGGCTGGGTCCGCTGCCGCTGAGTATTCTTTCGAATTCGATACTCGTCATCACATTCGGATAAATTCCATACCCAAGGGTGTTCTTTCCGCTTCGGGGATCAAAATAAGCGACGCCGCCGCTGAGAACGATCGCGCCGACCTCTATCTGACTGGCGCCGGCGGTTTCAAAATCCTCGTATTTCTTGAGAATCATGGGGATGAGTGTGTCGGGTTCAAATGGCTTGACAAGATAGTCGACGGCTCCGATTTTCATCGCCTCGACGGCGGTTTCCACTGTGGCATAGGCGGTCATCATGACAACGCTCAGCTCCGGGAAAGTCTCCTTGGCTTTCTGAAGGAGTTCCACCCCGTCCATACCGGGCATCTTGATGTCGGTGAGCATCAGATGGTATGGCGCTTCGGATAAACGATCGAGCGCCTCTGCACCGGAAGCAGCCATATTGACGAAAAAGCCTTCATTTTCAAGGAGTTCCTTGAGAGAATCCCGGACGATCAGTTCGTCATCCACCACGAGGATGCGGAACTTGTTACGATCCTGTTCCGATAAGCGTATGGCATGGGTCGGGCAGACTTTCTCACACTCCCCGCACCGGGTGCATGCGACCATATCGATGATAAAGGGGTTTGGAATGGTATGGGGAATCGGAAGATAGATGGCTTTTCTTTTGGACAAACCGGCGTTGAAGGCATCCGGAACTTGCACCGGACAAACTTCCGTGCAAAGCCCGCATCCCACACACAGGACAGGATCGACCCAACTCGGTTTTTGCTTAAGGGTCACCTGAAAATGTCCCGGATCCCCCTCCACCCCGATCAACTCGGTGGAAAGCAGAACCTGAATATTTTCATGGAAGAAGCCTTTCCGCAGACAATATTGGGAGGATGCGTCCCGATCGACGAGGGGGAGCATTTTACACATGCCGCAGCGGTCGGTGGGAAATTGATAATCGAGCTGGCTCAAGATGCCCCCCATGTGCGGAGCTCGGTCGATCAGGGTGACCCCATATCCGGATTCCGCCAGATCCAGAGCGGCCCGGATTCCACCGATCCCGGCCCCGACCACCATTGCCGTGCCGATTTTTTTATTCATAATGCATCCTTTCGCTTGATCTATCCTGCTCTCTTCAAGTTATTGACCGGGAAGCAACCCGGTAGATATCTGATTTCTAGTGTGCGGATTCCGGATGAAAGACTAGGACCTCCTTGAGGTCTTCCCCGAGGTATTCTCGTTCGTTGGGTCCCAAAATACCGAGGGAGAGGCAAATCAGGGTCCACAGGTGAACCACGTGATACCCTCCGCCATAGTGCTCGCTGAGTTCGTGAATCTGGGCGTGACAATTATGACACCCCGCAATACAGTATGTCGCACCGGTTTCCTGTATTTGCCGATCTTTGAGTCGGCCGTATTCCAGCCGGGCTTCCTTATATCCCGATTGAAGAAAGCCGCCGCCTCCGCCGCAGCAGTAATTGTTGGATCGATTCGGCTGCATATCGATGAAGTTGTCTTCTCCTACGAGGGATTTCACGACCAACCGAAGGTCTTCCGCTATCGGATCCCCATAGCTTTTCCGAACGATCTGGCAAGGGTCCTGAACCGTGAATTTGATTTTGAGATCCTTGTTCCAATCGGAATTGACCTTGAGCTTTCCCTCGCGGATCCACTTGGCGTAATATTCATAGATGTTTTTAACGACAAAATTGTGCGGAATGTTGAATTTTTTCAGTCCTGCCAGGACCGAGAAGGTGACGTGCCCTCACTCGGTATTGAGAAAGACCTTACACCCCAGAGCGTCCGCCTGGTTTGCAGACGTCCGGGTGATGTGTTCCCAGGACTTATCGTCGGCCAGGAATAGGCAATAGTTCTCACCGCCCCATCCCTTGGAACCATAGGTCCAATCCGCTCCCACAGTATGGAGTATTTTCCATAACGGAATCAATTCGTCCGGCTCCGTCACGGGTTCCCGGGAGTTTTGGTTGAGGAAAAACTCCGCGCCTTTCTTATCGATGGGCGCCGTCATTTCGGCGAATTCGGGCTGAGCTTCCCGGTATTCCTCCAGCACATCGTTGACTACAAAATCGAAATCCTCGGGAGAGGCTCCCATGGCGCTGCAGCTGTCGTTTTTCAGTGCCATATCGCAGGAACCTAGAATCCCTTTGGGACGGGTTTCCCTAGGCCAGCTCGCACGGGCCTGATACACCAACTGGGGGATATCGATTTTCATCGGACACACATAGACGCAGCGCTGGCACATGGTGCAAAACCAGACCCAGTTGCTCTTCAGGATTTCTTCATCCATCCCCAAGGCGGCCATGCGCAGGAATTTGCGGGGGTCCATGCCGCTCAGACCGCTGGCCGGACACCCCGAAACACAGGCCCCGCACGTCAGACACAGATTGAGATTTCCTCCTTCGGGAAGGATCGCTTCCACTTTGTCCATGAAGGGGGTTTGCCTGTCCCGTGTTAATTGAATGGCTTCTTGCGGCATCATTGCATCTCCCTTGTTTTTTGGCTTTATGAAATACCCACAACCTCTTGAAACTCATCTTTAAAAAAAACGGATAAAGGCGGCTTTTCCTCAAGGTTCTTCCCGGCTTCATAGCCAAAGGCCTGCTGGGTGTGTTGGGCCACCGTGCGGAAGACTTCCATGATGGGGATGTCGTTGGGGCAGGCGTTGGAACATTGGCCGCAGCCCACGCAGGCCGTACTCATATGGGCCAGTCGGGTGAGATGATAAAACAGGGTATCCGTGGGCATCTTGATCATCCCTTTTCGGGCGGCCCATTGAAGATATTGGGAAGGTTCATGATCGAATACGTCGGTGACGAAAACGCATTCCTTGCAATAACAGACCGGGCAAGCCACCCGGCAGTTGTAGCAGTTGACGCAATTTGAAAAATAAGCTCCCATCTTATCCAAGCTATTCACGGCTTCCTGGGTTTTGGCGAACATGTCGTCTCGGAACCGGATGCGTTGGGAGATGAGGGTGTCAATGGCGGCCTGGCGACCGGTCGGTTCAGTAGTTTCGGGCAGGTTCATCTGCTTTAACATCTCATCCCCGGCTTCGGATTGAGCCTTGATCAGGATGGATTCGCCGGGCTTGATGCCGTAAAGGCCGATTTGGATGTCCGCATTTTCGGAGACCGGATGTTCGCATGCCTTGCAGGCTGGAGCCAGCGGATACCCTTCCATTTCATGGGTATTTCCTCCCAGCATGGTTTTATAGAAGCGAAGTGTTTCTTCTCCTCCATCCTGGGCTGCAAACTTGAAGTATTCTTTGTTTGGAAACGCACCCAGGCAATCCGTGCTGATGAGAAGGATCTCTTCCCTGTGGGCCTGGTTCAGTTTGACCAGCTCAATGAACGCCCGTATCTCGCAGGGGCGCAACACCGCCGCCACTTTCCCGCCCATCGGTTTTCGGGTCAGCCGGGAAGCGATTCTGGCGGCATTCATTGGGAAGGCCGGCGCAAGGGGATCAACTCCTTCCAGCAGGGCGGCATCGGTTACCAGAGTCGGCATGATTGTGTTTAGGGTTGAAAGCCGCTGAGGGACCAGGATAGACGTGACATCTTTCAATTTGAGAATTCCTGCGAAGAACTGCTTTAGGGCTTCCAAAGGATTCTGTTCCTTCAGGTCGATTTTGGCCATGGTGGTCATAACTGCCTCCAGAAAAGTTGTTTTGAATTCGGCATCTAAGCTATGGGAGAGATGAACATTTTAAATACCCGGAATCTTTTTAATTAAATCGCCATCTTGAGCTTTGTCTGACTCGGTCCCAGGGCTTTGATTTGTGTTACAAAAGTTCGGAGGATCTCGGCCAGACGAACCCCGTCGCTGGCACCGATCCAGGTTAATCTCAGCCGTTCGTTTTCAAAACCGAATTGGGGTAGAATCTCTTTGAGAAGCTTGATCCGCCTCCGGGCCTTGTAATTGCCGTTGATGTAATGACAATCCCCTGGATTGCACCCGCTGACCAGTACGCCATCAGCGCCTTCCAAAAAGGCCTTAATGACATATTGCGGGTCAACCATGCCGGTGCACATAACCCGTATGATTCGGATATTGTGGGGGTATGACAGGCGGGAAGTGCCGGCCAGGTCCGCGGCTGTGAAAGTGCACCAGTTGCAGAAAAAAGCCACAATCGTCGGTTCAAACTCGCTCATCTTTTAACTCCTTTCTATTATCGGTCATGCGGCCAAGATGCCGTCGATTTCAGAAAAAATTTGTTTGCTTGTAAAGTGCCGGATCTGTGCGGCCCCGCTCGGGCAATAGCCGGCGCAACTTCCACAGCCCTTACAGACGGCCTCGTTTACCTCGCTGATCCCTTTCAAGGGATTGAACTCGATCGCCGAGTATGCGCACAGGCCGATGCATATCTGACAGCCGACGCAGATGTCCGGGTCGATGGAAGAAATCATTGGAGAGACCGAGACTTTTCCGGAAGCGGAAAGGGCGAGGGCTTCGGCGGCGGCCCCTTTGGCCTGGGCAACCGTGTCGGGGATATCTTTGGGTCCCTGGCAGGCCCCGGCCAGAAAAACGCCGGCGGTGGGGGTGGAAACCGGTTCGAGTTTGGGATGTTCCTCCTGGAAGAATCCGTCACTTCCAGTGCTGATTCCAAAGACGCGCGCCACTTCGGTTGCATCCGGACGCGCCTCCATTGCGGTACAGAGAATCACCATCTCCACAGGGATTTTTACCATTCTGTCGGAAAGCGTATCCTCGGCGGTGACGATCAGCATACCGTCTTTCTCATCTACCCGAGAGGCTTTGCCGCGAACCATCCGCACCCCTTCGCTCTGGACGCGCTTGTAGAATTCCTCATATCCTTTGCCGAAGCAACGCATGTCGATATAGAAATTGTAGACTTCGGTATCGTGACCGCACTTGTCCTTTATAAGATGGGCATATTTAAGAGCGTACATACAACATGTGCGCGAGCAATACTCATGGTAGTTCTTATCGCGGCTGCCTATGCAATGAAGGATCGCCACGCTTTTCGGGGGCTCGGTGAATCTGAGACGATCCTTCGGATCCCGTTTCAGCAGTTTCCCCCTTGTCGGTCCTGTCGCATTCGACAACCGTTCGAATTCCAGATTGGTAAAGACATTGGTGTGCTGACCATATCCGTATTGCCGGATCGGTGTCGGATCGAGAGGATCGAAACCGGTGGCGACGATGATGGAACCCACCTCGATTTCTTCTATCTCATCCTTCATGGAGTGGTTGACCGCTTTCGCCTCGCAAGCGCTCTCGCAGAGCTTGCATTCACAGCATCCGCCGCAATTGACGCAGCGGGCCGCTTCCTCTTGAGCCTGCGTCTCACCAAAGCCGGACATCACCTCTGCAAAGGAGGCGGCGCTTTCGGTTGCATCCCGATGCGGCAGCCGGGCTCTCTCTTTTTTTGGGGTGGTTTTTAAGATTGCTCGCCAGTTTTGGCCGAGAGGTTCCTTGGCTGCGGCTCTTTTGGCGTAGCTTTCCATATCTTCTCCCATGATATAGGAATGGATTGCGTCCGCCGCCTTTCGACCTGCGGCTACCGCTTCGATCACCGTTGCCGGCCCGCTCACCGCATCACCGCCTCCGAATACATCCGGAAGGCTGGTTTGCATGGTGTGTGGATTTACCGATATCGTCTTGCGCTTCGTGAGTTCCAGGATCTGTTTTTCGGCAGGCCATTCAAAGTCGGGTTGCTGCCCGATGGCGGGTATGATCACATCGGACTCGATGACAAACTCGGAACCCGCCACCGGCACCGGACGCCGCCGTCCGCTTTCATCAGGAGGACCCAATTCGGTCCGGATGCATTCCAACCCGGCAACCTTACCGCCTTCCCCACGGATTGCGATCGGAGCCGTCAGGAAATGGATTTTCACGCCCTCGGCGAGCGCTCCTTCGATTTCTTCCGGATAGGCGGGCATCTCCTCTCTGCTGCGCCGGTAAACGATGTCCACCTGTCCGCAGCCGGTTCTCAAGGCGGCTCGGGCAGCATCGACGGCCACATTGCCCCCGCCGATGATCACCGCCCGTTTGCCGGGCGGTTCCCGATGGCCCAGATTCACTTTCCTGAGAAAATCGACCGCATCCGTCACGCCCTGGAAATCTTCCTCGCCCTGAACGCCCAGCTTCAAGCTGCGGTGGGCGCCGATTCCGAGGAAGATGGCTTTAAATCCCTGTTTTCTGAGGTCATCGAGACAGAAATCGACTCCGAACTTCTGATTCATCTGGGTCAAAATCCCCATTCGGAGTGTGTTTTGGATTTCACGATCCAGGATTTCCGGAGGAAGCCGATAGTCGGGGATGCCCACACGGAGCATGCCTCCCAGCGCCGGCAGCGCCTCAAAAATGGTGATCTGATAGCCTTTCAGCCGCAAGTAATGCGCCGCCGTGAGGCCGGCCGGGCCGGATCCGATCACCGCTATTTTTTCCGGCCGGTCTTGGATATCAGGCAGCGGCATTTCCAGAGGATTCACCTGGTCTGCCGCAAATCGCTTCAAATCGCGGATGGCGATGGCTTCATCTACTTCGGATCTGCGACAGACGTGTTCACACGGCGCTGGACAGACGCGGCCGAGGGTTCCGGGCAAAGGGAGGCGTTCCATGATCAAGTTCAACGCTTCCCGATATTTGCCCGCCTTAATCAGCGCGACATATCCCTGCACGTTGGTTCCGGCCGGGCAGGTCTGAACACAGGGAGCGCGGTCGTATTTGTCGATGCAGTAGGTAATCGGTACGGCCTGGGGAAAAGGTCGGTAGATAGCCTTCCTGGTTTTGGTGTTTACATCCCAGAGATTGGGAAAATCGACGGGGCAGGCCTTTTCGCACTCTCCGCATCCCGTGCAATTCTTTTCGACATAGCGGGCTTTTCTACGGACGCTTACCTTGAAATTGCCGATGAATCCGCTGACGTTTTCCACTTCGCTGTAGGTCAACAACCGGATCCGGGGTTCCTGACCAACGGAAACCATCTTGGGTGTACCGATACACGCCGCACAATCAAGGGTGGGGAAGGTCTTGTCGTATTGGAGCATATGCCCGCCGATCGTGGGTTGTCGTTCAACCAGGAAGGCCTTGAATCCGGCTTTGGCCACATCAAGGGCTGCCTGCATGCCGGCGATTCCTCCTCCCACAATCAGGGTATTGGTGCATACCGGAAATGTGGCAGGGAACAATTCGCGTTGATGCACCACACGCAGGATACCGGCCCTGGCCAGGTTCTTAGCCTTTTCGGTGGCTTCGTCTTCACTTTCGGTGACCCACGAAACATGTTCGCGCACGCATACCATATGAAATGCCCGGTAAGGATTGAGACCAGCCCTCTGGCAGGCCGCCCGAAAGGTTTTTTCATGCATCCGCGGTGAACAGGATGCCACGATAACGCGGGTGAGATGATACTCTCGGATATCTTTTTCAATGATTTCCTGTCCGGGATCGGAACACATGAACAGATAATCCCTCGAAATTGCCACGTTCGGCAGTTTCGCCACATACTCGGCCACTTCCTGAACCCTGACACGATAAGCGATGTTGATGCCGCAGTGGCAAATATAAAATCCGATGCGTTCAGACATGACAGACCTCCCGGCTTATGCCCAAATCGATATGTCCAATCACCGTTGTTTCATCCCGTACCATAACCGACCGTAACAGCAGTTCTGCCAGGTCGCAGACGGCGATTTGTTTTTCGACGCGAAGTTCCCGTACGGCATGATCGAGCATGCGGATGCAGTAGGGACAGGCAGTGGCAATCATTTCGGCGCCGGTTCCCAGAGCCTCTTTAATGCGCAGTACGCCAAGGTTCTGGCGATACGGGAAATCATTCCATGCACCGCCGCCGCCCCCCCCACAGCACAGGCTGCTCTCTCTATTGTTCGTCATCTCGACCAGCTTAAGACCCGGAATGCTTTGCAAAACCCTGCGAGGCGCCTCGTAGATACCATTGTGACGTCCCAGATAGCACGGATCATGGTAGGTGACGACGGATGCCACTTCCAGTGCAGGTTTTAATCGGCCCTCTGCGAGGAGTCGGTCCAGAAGTTCGGAATAATGCTCGGCGCCTGCAAAACCTCTCAAATCGGTATAGAGATTTTTAAAAGCATTCAAACAATGAGGCGAAACGGTCAGTATCTTCCGAACGTCGGCACGTAAAAAAAGCTCTGTATTTTTTCGGGAAAGCTCCGAAAAGATATCGCCTGCACCTATCTTGTGGGCCTGGTCTCCGCAGCAATTTTCTTCAGTTCCGAGGCTGCCGAAAGAAACCCCTGCATATTCAAGGAGCCGCGGAAGAGCCTGTCCGGCTTTTCGGATGCCGGGATCGTAGGCGGTTGTACAACAGGTGAACAGGCAATACTCGTGCTCAGCCTTAAAAGCAGGGAGATCAAGGTCCTTCGCCCATTCCGTTCGATTTTCGCGAAGACCACCCCAGGGATTGCCGTTTTCTTTCAGGCTGTTCAGCGGCGCCTCGAATGATTCGGGGATCCTTCCGCCTGCGACATTGAGTCCCCGCACCGCCTTTATGACTTCGATGATCGGTATGCCGCGAGGGCAGTTCACCCCGCAGGCATTGCAGGTGAAACAGCTCCAGACGGCCTGATCTACGGACTGCTCGGTACCGGTTTTCATTGCGAGTTGACGCAGGATTTGGCGTGGGCTGTAGGATGAAATCAGGTTTACCGGGCAGATGCTTGTACAGGTGCCACATTGCAGACAGGTCAGGAAGGTTTCGCCGATCTCGGCTTTCACATCTTCGACATGGACGCTTGAATCTTTGGAGGCCTTCTCCTTGACGGTTGCCAGAAACACCGCAAGCGGCCTATAGAAGAGATGAGACCATTTTCCGAAGGGAACTTCAATGACCAGCATGGGGACTGCCACGGCAAGATGGATGACATACATGACATAGGTTCCCATGGGCCATCCGGCGATACGAACCAGATGCATCAGGATGCCGGTGAATGCGGTGAAAAACAGAAGAATCAGAAAAAGCCAGTCGGATAAGTGGGAATATCGGTGGATTGTTTCTTGCTTTTTACGACGGCTGCGAAACATCTCCACAGTTATAATTAGCAGGACTGCGGTGGCATAGTAGCCGAAAAGACTTGTAAAATGCCAATGGCGGCCATCGACCTGAAACCAGCGGATGAAAACAATGACCAAGGTCATCATGGTCAGATAGCCGGTCACCAGAAGAAGGTGCTTGATCCATCGGCTCCGGTCCTCTCCGCATTCGCGCCAGCGTTTCTGAGTTAAAAAGTGCAGCACAAAGGCTTTGGCTTGCGTGAGATAGAGCCAGAACGGCACTTTCGTGCCATCCATGATAAAGCGAAACATTCTGAAGGCGTTTGACAGCAGAAACGTCGACAGAATTGCGGCCATGACCAAATCGCCGATTTCAATCCATGCGACGGGCGCAAAGGAATTCACTGCAACGCGATCGGTGATTATCGGTCCATGGAAAAAAGTGAAAAGCAAAATGATCAAGAGTGAAACAAAACCCAATGCACCGAATTCCCACTTTTCGGAGAGGTATGACCGTTTTGCAAGCCCGGTCCAGTCGTACTGAGTGGTCAACCAGCGGCGAGTTGCCATCATCGTCTCGGCCGGTTCGGCACCCCTGGGGCAATCCTTGTTGCACTCTCCGCAGTAATAGCACAGCCAAGGCTCGGGTGACTTGAGGAGCTTGTCCTTCAATCCAAGCTGAAGATATCGATATATCTTTCGTGGAAACGGATTATTTCCGCTGGACAGTGGACAGGATGCGCTGCAGATACCGCACTGCATACAGATCTCCATGTCCGTCGCTCCGAATTGGGCCACCTCTTGATACAGTTTGGCATCGACGCTTTCATTCATCGTTTCAGACCGCTCTTTCCGCTTTGTGTTCAGCGCGTTCAGGTCCTTTCCCGTCTAAAAATCGCCCTGTCTTTTTCAAGTTGAATCGCCCACAGGATCGGCGAGGCCGACTTTCCCCGAGGATATCATTTGGTTTACCAGTGAGATCAGAGTTTCGGCCTCGAACGGTTTTTCCAGATAGGCACTTGACTCAAGAAAACCCTTTTCCAGGGGTACATTCCGGAATTTGTGGTAATAAGAGAATGTCTTTTTATCGATCGTCGACAACATCACCACCGGAATATGTTTAAGCTTCTTATTATCATTGAGTTCACGATACATCTGGATACCGTTCTCTTTGGGCATCATGACATCAAGGATGATGAGCGCCGGTTTTTCCGCTTTTGCTTTCTGCATTCCCTCCACACAGTTCGCGGCATCGATGGCCTCGTAACCCCGGTTGCATAAGAGGTTGCAAAGAAAAATGCGCATATTCAGCTCATCGTCGACGACGAGGATCTTTTTCTTCACTGGCTCGGGGGTCAAAACGACCTCTGTGCAATTAAAAAAAAGTGTTCGCCCGTCTCGGGGGCTTTCAGGATTCGATGCAAAAGAATGAAAGCATGGAGTGTGCCAGGAAGCTCAGATCGGAAAATTCCGATATGATAACAGGATGTTGAATGAAAAATGGATCAGGGGGGCGGCTTCACAAACTTCCATATGTTGCAAATTATTGCAACATATGGAGTGGGAACGGGATAGGAATGGATAAAATAATAATTAATAATCTTAATAAGTTATTAATTATTAATCCCTGTTTCGCAACATAAATGCAACATATTATGCAACATCATACAGACATTGAATCAAGGGCGGATGTCGTATTTTTTGATCTTACGCCATAATGTGGTTCGATTGATGCCCAGAGCTCGCGCTGCTTCCGAACGCATCCCGTGGTATTGTTCAAGCATGGAAATAATTTCACTCCGTTCCTGTTTCTCGGAAAAAGGTGCACCTTTCGGGCTCTTGGGAAGAGCATTCTGCCGCTCGGTGTGGGAAAACCGGAGATATTGCGGCAGATGTTCCGATTGAATCGTATCTTCCCGGCATATAATGAGGGCATGCTCCAGGATATTTTCCAGTTCTCGGATGTTGCCGGGATAGCTATAGTTCAGCAGGAGTCCCATTACTGTTTCGGAGACTGTCGGCGGACGAATCCCTCTGGCGGAACTCAGCTGTCTTAAAATATGGCCGATCAGCAACGGCAGGTCCACCCTGCGATCCTTCAATTCCGGGAGTTCGATGTGAAACAGGTTCAATCGATAAAAAAGGTCTTCCCGGAATAGGCGCTTCTCGACAAGTTGGGGCAAGTCCCTATTGGAAGCGGAGATAATGCGCACGTTGACTTTGACCGTATGCCGGCTGCCCAATCGGTAGAATTCTTTGTCTTCCAATACCCGAAGCAGTTTGGCCTGCAACGGCAACGGAAGATCTCCGATTTCATCCAGGAATATAGTTCCGTTGTCGGCTTCCTGAAAGCGTCCGATCTTGTCTTTTTCAGCCCCGGTAAAGGCCCCTTTGACATAGCCGAACATTTCCGATTCAAGCAAGTTGTCCGGTATGGCCGCACAATTGACCTTGACAAAGGGTTTGTCCGCCCTGCGGCTGATGGAATGAACCACTCGGGCCAGAAGATCCTTCCCGGTACCCGTGGCCCCCTCAATCAAAATGGTGGCATCGGTTTTTGCCACCACATTGACCATCTCAAATATTTTTTCCATCGCAGGGCTTTTACCGATCATGTCGTGGAATGTGTAACGTTGCCGGGTGGCTTGTTTGAGCTGCTGGACCAACGTGAGATCGTGGAAAGTGGCCAACCCCCCGACGACCGTTCCTTTTTCGTTGATCAACGCCATCAGATTGATGCGGACGGGAATGGGGGCGCCGTCTCGGGTGATCATTTCTCCGCGCCTGTTGCTGCGGGTTTTCCCGTCGGCAATCGTGTCTTTCAATAAACTGATTTCCTGGGACCTCGAGTCTTTATTCAGCCGTATAAAACTCCAGACTCCTGTCTGGAGATGCAGCGGCTATCCAGACGAGATGGAGTTTGATAACATTATGGAATGAAATTCAGAAAAAGTGCCCACTCCATCTATAAAACCGAGTATCATCTCGTCTGGATCCCTCGATATCGGAGGAAGGTTTTTGTCAGGGGTGTGAAAGAATACGCGGAAAAGGTGCTTTCCCACGTCCCTGAGCTTAATCCCGATATCGAGGTGATTAAATTGAACGTACAGGAGGATCATGTCCACATGGTAGTAGTGATTCCCCCAAAGTATGCAGTTGCCCGTGTAGTGCAGTATATCAAGTCAAAATCGGCAAAGGCACTTAAGGCGAAATTTCCTTTTCTTCAGAAGGTATATATTTCTGGTGAGGGCATCTGGTCACGTGGTTACTGTGTATCCGGTATCGGTCTCAACGAAAAGGAAATTCTCGCCTATGTGGAACACCAGGAGAAAGAAGATAACGGGCAACTGCAACTGCCTTTTTGAGCAAAGATGCCCCCGGCTCTTGCCGGGGGAGTATCACTGATAGACCATTTGAAAGATCCGGAGTACTGGG
>Ga0210056_1001846_pt1 | contig 18207 bp, 8 predicted proteins | sample CryGeyCG2014_080_2_FD_183965 | JGI IMG/M metagenome (GOLD analysis project Ga0210056, IMG submission 183965) | Groundwater microbial communities from aquifer - Crystal Geyser CG07_land_8/20/14_0.80 (SPAdes) (version 2) | ecosystem: Environmental > Aquatic > Deep subsurface > Groundwater | place... | reverse complement strand
ACGCCAACACGACCAGGGCAAGGCGACCATCGCGCTGCCAGAGCAAACGTTCAATACGGAGATACTCTTTTTCGTAGAACAGGCGGCGGAACAGGTCTTCCAGTTCTTCGGCGCGATTGAGCAGGCGCTCGCCCTCCAGTCCTGGCTCGATGAGGTTGACGAGCGCGAACGGATCGCGGGCTTTCCAGTCAATATGAAGGTTCCAGTTGATGCGGACGTGGTGGGCGAAGACGTCGTGGACGGCTTGGATGAAGGTTTCGGGGGCATCTTCCTTCTTCAGATAATCAATGGCAAGTCCACGCCCGCTTGGTTGTGGCTTTAGTGCGATTCGCGCAGTATCGGTACTTGGATGTCCAGTGAGAATAATTCTGTGAACAGAGCGATACACTTCTTGTGTTACTAAACTCAGCCCGCTCACGTCTCGCTCATCATCATCGTCTTGCATTCGAACGTCAACGATAGCTAAATGAATGTTTGCATTTTCCAAGAACCATGCGGCTTCGGATATGGTGAGCGCCTTGAATATCTCATAGCCTTCTCGTTTAAGAAATTCGGCGCGCGTGTTCAAAAAGTCAGGGTCATTATCAACGAAGAGAATATGACCAGTCATTGGTTTCACCTCAAAAAGCCATTTTGGTGATCACAGGGAGACCTGCATCTTTGAGTTCTCGCCGCAGGTAGGATTTCCACCTTCCAGTGTCATCCAGTTCAATATATACGAATCCCATAACATTTGTTGGGATTTCAACTCCGCTTTGATACAATACCCGAACCCTTCTACGTCCCAATTTCGCCAATAGATACCCAAACTCAAAAATGACGTTCTGACGTGCCCTCGATTTGATCTCAGCGGGATTCTTTTTAGGGTAACCCACATCGTCTGCAGTGAAAAGTGCTACAGCAAAATTGGCCTCGCGGCTATATCGCTCGAACTTTTCAATAATTGTATCTCCTCCGTCTGCTTGTTCCGCTAGAATTATAGGTACAAGTCCTACCCCTTCCAAAAATTCAGTAACGGCCTCTTTAATGCTCTGGTCATGACCGTGAGCCACAAACACTTTATGCTTTGGACGTACGCCTTCTCTTTGTTCAGATACCGTTTTAAGAATATCCTCTACTGTTGTCAGCAATGCGGCAAACCCCTCATCCCGCGCCAAGATATCTACGGCAACGGGCAATCCATCGAGTTGTGGCCTTAGTGCTTCGCGCACATAACCATATGAAGGAAAATTGGTGACAATAATTTTAGGCGTAGAGCGTGCAATTCTCTTGGCGAGCATTAACCCACTCAAGTCTCTCTCATCGTTGTCGTTCTCCAAACGGATATCCAAAATTGCCAGGTCAATACCTCCGATTTCAAGTTTCCGTCGGGCTTCTATCGGGTTATTGGCTGTGATGACTGTATATCCCGCTTTTTCCAAGGATTCTCTGGAAGTAGCCAACAGGTCAGGATCATTGTCTGCAAACAGAATTGTTGCCTTTGACGTGGCAGGAGTGCTTGGCACTGGTTGCAATTTCTCGGAACTAAGCACGTTCATTATGGTGGATGCCAATTCTTCACTGGTAAGCGATTTAAGCACATAATCGGTTGCTCCAGCACGCAAGGCCTCGCGGGTACGCCGCCAACTCCTCGAGAGAGCCGCAACGACGATGGGGGTACTAGGCAGTGCGCTGTGTAAGTGCGAAACTAGCCTGGTCGCGTCCGCCACTGCTGACGAATCTATAAGTACCATATCATAAGCAGTACGCGTTATTTCGCTTTCAAGATCCTCCTCTGAAACAACTTGCAAGAGTCCCAGGGCCGAGACTGCTCGCTTTATAGTAACAACCCATGATGATTTGGGTTGATTCGTCACGACTAGAAAATTTTTGTTCATGGATATCTACTTTCCCGAATCAGGATTCCAACGGTAGCACAATAATCATTGTGGTATCACCAGGTCCAGGTGAACCCACTCGTATATCACCACTATAGGTCTGGGCAATCATTTGAGCAAACAGCAACCCTATTCCCAGCCCTTTTTCTCCCTGAACTTTTGTGATCTGCCTGCGGAGAAGGTAGGGCAATACATCTGCCGGTATGCCTTTTCCATTATCTGTAATTCGAATTTCAACCCCTGCGCCAACGCGTTGAGTGGCGATTATAATCTTTGGCTCAGGAATTCTTGCTATCGCATCAATAGCGTTATCCATCAAAATATCTAATGCGCGTCGTAGCCATTCAGGGCTAGCGCGTACAGTCATATTATCCTCTAAATGCAGTTTCAAGTCGCGTGCTACCGGTTTGTAGGATTCATCCTCCCACAATCGCCTAACCCGTTCTTCGATTAATTCGTTGATTTGAACGGATGTCACGCCTTCTTCAGAACTGAGTGGCGGTGTAATCTGCTTTTCACTAATCCGATTCGCCAGTCGCTCGATCATATTCAGCCGTTCAGAAAGTGAATCTGCTCTCGGTGATTCTGCCAAATCACGGCGACAGAGTTCAATTTGATCGCGAATGGTAATCGCATGCTTCTCTATCGCATGCCGCCACGTGGAACTGATCATTCCTGTCCACGCCAACGCGGTGCGTGCGGCAAGTGCCTCTTTTGTCTTCTCCAGCGCTTCATACTGTCGCGCATTTTCGATCGCTACCGCAACTTGAGCCGCGAAAACCTTGCAGATTTCAAGCTCCTCTTGTGTGAACACACGCTGGTGTTTCATAACGTCTAAACCAAAAGAACCCAATATCTTACCCTTGCTTAGAATGGGTACAATCAACATTGATCGAGTACCTAGCTTTTTAAGGATATCCCGAACGGGTTCAAAGGCCCGTTCGCTTGCAACATCAATTACCATCAATGGTTGCATGGACTTAATCAATTGCTCCTCTGCTGGTACTCCACGGAGACGGATCACCGCCCCCCGCACACCCATATCTGGGTATTCTGCGCGCACTACACCTTCAGCTAGATCTTCTTCAAACAATACAAGACCACTATGATCCACTCCAAGAAGTTCAACAGCGGCTTGACAAGCTGCAGTAAGAGTATGGTCTAGGTCGAGAGATGAAATTACTGTTTGAGAAACGCGAATCACAGCATCAAGGTTGTGTGCTCGTTGCTCTGCTGTATTAAAGAGACGCGCATTCTCGATCGCCACCGCTGCCTGTGCCGCCAGCAATTCAACGTTTCGCACATCCTCTTCGTCGAACGCGGCAGGCTGGGGGTGTTCAATACTCAATACCCCTATTATTTGCTCTCCGATCTTGAGCGGTACGGATAGTTGAGCGTGAATGTTGATGTTTTCTCTCAGGGGGATCCAGTTGGGTTCGTTTGAAACTTCAGGTTCATTCTTGGATTGTCCAGTGATAACAGCCAAACCCGCAATGCCCCTTTTGGCATCTCTCTGAAGGTCTATCTCGCCGACGTTCTGCCGCAAATCGGTCAGAATCTCCAGCGGAAAGCCCGCGATAAAGCGGAGTTTATCCCCATTGAGCAAAGCAACGTGGCTGAAACAACCCTTTTGAGGATCTGCGCCAACAATGTGAAGCGCCTGCTCGGCAATGCGCGCGAGCACCTCATTTAACGCTAACGTGCTGGTTATTGCGTTGCCCGTTTCATACAACCCTTCCAGAACCTCAGCGCGTTTATGGGTTTCATCATGCAACTGTGCGTTCCGAATTGCCACGGCAGCCTGATTGGCAAAGATACGAATGGCATCCCTTTCTGCGGGACTAAATTGGTGTTGGTTACGAAAGTTTGCAAACAAAATCCCTGCAGGATGATCTTCTACCCATATAGTAACTCCGACTGACGACTTGACTTTCTCTCTCGCAGCAAAATTACCGGCCCCCATAACCGGATCTGTCAAAGCATGTTCCGCATAGTACGGTTTCTTGTTGCGGACTAATTCGGAAAAGACTGTGCTTTTGAGGAGGAGTCCGTAGCCGCACATCTTTTGAGGAACATCCAAGTCACCAGCTACAATAGCAGGGTGGGGAAATATGCCTGTTTCATGGTCGTACGAATACGCAGTCACGACATCACAATCTAGCACCGTCTTCAGGCCATGAGCTATAGCCTTGAGTGTATCTTGCAAGCTCTGCAACTCTACGATGCCTGTGCCAACATCCAATAAGCTGTGACGTAACTTGATTGCCTCATCACTAACTTGTTGGAAGAGACGAGACTGTTGGATTACAGCAGACGCTTGATCAGCAAAGATGTGAATCACATCCAGTTCGTAGTCTCTGAAATAATGAGGGCTTCGAAAGTTCAAAAAAAGCGCGCCCAAGGATTTCTCTCCGCTTTGCAACGCTACGCCGACAAACGCCTCAATTCCCTCGTCCGCCATTAGGCTTCCGGGATCACGCCAAATCTCGACTTCTCCACTTCTGTCCTGCCTAGTGCGCACGTCATCAACAATGATTAATCTCTTTCTCGAAACTTGGCCTGTCATGCTACCTATATCGTCTCGCTCTTTGTCGCTGAACTCTCTATCCTTTTTGAGAAGCCCGAAAAAGGTGATATTCTCACGATCATAGAACTTCATTCCACGATGAAATGGGTAAATGATCGCGCAACCAGCACCAATGACCTCACAGGCAGCCTTAGCGACGATTTCCAGGGTTTCTTTGGGCTTGTCTGACACTTTCCTTATCATAGCCTCCGCACTACTTCGTAAGTTCTTCATGTCAATCAACTGGTGCCGTGTGGTCTCATGTGCCTGCATTCGATCGATCAGGATCGACGCCTGCACACCCACTGCATCGGCCAGATTCGCTTGCCTTTGCGAGAACACATTGTCTTCGCGGTTCCGGACTTCTCCCAAGAAACAGATCCCAAGATTGTGGTCAGGGATTTTGAGAGGAATGGCCATCAATATAACGATCTCTTTCCCTGGCTGGTCTCTAAATTCAGTCTTCGAGTCCTCCAATTCGAGGTGCATGGCGATTCTTCGCAAGAAGATTTGTTCCTCTGGATTGCTCTTGTGCAGAATTCTGGTTCCGGGCCCCTCCAAGAGTTCACGTAGGTAGGTCGGTGCGTCTGCCAAAGACAGTTTTTTTTCATCCACTCCCGGCTTCCAGTTTAGTCCCTGCCCGCGCGGGGCTGGGTGAGCCGCTCTGGCCACTAGGTTGTGTTCCTTATCATCCAAGAGCATGATGTAGCAAAATGTAACCTTGGATGGTCTAAGATCGTCAACCATTTTCTTCGCAAGTGTGTTCAGTCCCTCTTGCAGACTTTGAGCCTTGGCTACATCCGTTGTAACGTCCAATAAGAATCGCAAATCAGCTTCTGCTTGTTCATAGTCACTGAAAACCTTGAAGTAGCCGATGCTACCGAAACGTCCATCTCTAGGTTCTTCTGTGCGGGTTGCAGACAAGAGGATTGGAATTCGTTCTCCCTTCTTACTCTTGATCGCTGTGCGGAAACCCTCCAGTTGCTCATGCTCGCGCAAGTGCTGTTTGATTCTTTTCGGATCTTCAGGGTTCCAATATAAATCGTCTACGCGCTTCTTGCGGTTCTGTACATCATCCCGCTTATACCCAAGAATACGCTCTGCCCCCTGGTTGAATAGAGTTATCCAACCCTTTTCATTCACTTGGATGACACCATCCGGGGCGGTGTCAACCAACCGGCGATGATAGTCCCTGGCATCCTTGAGTTCGGTAACTCTTCGAGCATTCTCAATGGCGACTACGACCACCTCGGCAAAGATGTTCAATATCCATTCATCTTCTTTAGTGAAACTCAGGGCAGGAAGAGCACGACCATCCTGTTTCTTGTTCTCAGCACGCAATAAGCCAACCAGCTTCTCTGTCTTCCCTTCCTTCTTCTTTAGAGGAATTGCGAGGAGGGAATAGCACTCCCCTGAAGGCAAGTGATCCGGTTCGACACCCCGAACTGCAAAGTGATTCTTGAGCACATCGCCGTGAGCGTTGAATAACTTGCCTTCGTAAGCGATATGTCCGGTGAGTCCGGTCTTGGGACCACTACAGATGGCGAACTCCCGCCCCTTCTGGAAACCGCCCTCGCGATGCCCATAACTTGCCTCCAGGCTCAGAAAACCCTCGCGCTTGACCAGGTGAATTCCGCAGACTTCTGCGTCCAATGTATCTGTCGCATGTTTTGCGATGAGAGTCAGCAGTTCATCCAAAGTCATTGACCCCAAGTTGCCCGTGATCTCTTTGGTTACCTTGGCAAGTTTCTCCAGCCGCCTCAATTTGCCTTCATTTCTCGCAATGAGTTCGGCGTTAACAAGGGCGATAGCTGCTTGGTCAGCGAACAAGCACAGTAAGTGGGCATCTGCCGAAGTAAACTTCCGTCCTACCTCATCATCTATGTACAGGACACCAATAACATTCTCGTGCCACTTCAGCGGAACTTCTAGCACTGCTCCAAACGGACGCCCGTCAGCGTATATGGATGCTCGCCCGGACCATTCATTGTAGTCTTCTACGATTAAGAAAGGCGCGCCACTTTGGACTAACTGCCCAGCCATGCCCTCACCGACTCTCAAAGTCTTGCCCAAATGCTTGGGCCGTTTATGATCAGCAATGACAGTTAGCTCGCCGCGCTCAGGACTGTACTCATAGACACCGCCGCTTTCTGCGTCCAGCAATTCTACGGCTTGTTTGATAAGCGTGTCTAGAAGCGTGGTTCGATCCAATGGAGATGTGATGGCTAGCGTCGTGTGCCGTAGTGCCTCCAACTGCTCAGCCCACCGCTTGGCCTCTTCAAATAGCCGCGCATTCTCGATCGCCACTGCGACCTGTGCGGCAAAGGTCTTGCATGATTCGATTTCCTCGTCGCTAAATCGGCGTGGCTGATGAACTGCGTCCAGGCTGAAAGTGCCGAGCACTTGACCCTTGCTGATGATGGGCACAATCAGAACGGATTGAATCCCCAGTTCGCCCAGGGTATCGCGCACCACCCCAAAGGGTTCGTAAGCGGCAACGTCATAAACGTTCAGCGGCTCTCTAGTCTCGATCAGTTGCTCCTCCGCAGGAATGCCGCGCACTGGGATGATCTTTCCCAAAGCGCCTAAAGCAGGATATTCGGCTTCAACTTTTCCTCGAATGAATTCGCTGTTAAAGAGCACCAATCCACTGCTGTCAGCATGGAAGAATTCCACCGCTGCTTGGCATGTTCTCGTCAAAATCTCGTCAGGGTTCAGGGATGAGTTGATGGTAAGAGCAAGTCCTTGCAGAGCAGCTAAACTGCTTGCCTGGTTTTCAATGTCCTTGGTTCTCTGCTCTGCTTCAGAAAAAAGACGACTGTTTTCCAGAGCCACGCTGAGTTGGCTGCTCAACGCTCTCAGCGCATTTTGGAGTACAGGGGTAAACACCTGCGCCCCGTAACTTTGAGCAGATAGTACTCCTCGAATTTGCTCTCCTATTCGAAGGGGGATGCAAAAACCGGAAACTGAGGACTTACCTACAAGGATAGGAATTGTTTTCCTTGCTTTGCGGGTTTGTTCTAGTTCATCCAGCGTAGACCAAAGAATCTCCTCGCCGGTTTTGACCACATAGCCGGCCAATCCCCATTCGCGGCGGCTCTTGCCTAATATGGTATCCTCCAGGTCAATTTGTTGACCCTCATCATAGGCAAGCGGAAAGTAGATCCTCTTTCTATCGGGGGGGGCCAAGCCAATAAAAAATGTGGAGACGTCTAGTTGTTCGCGGACAAAATCCCAGGCGAGCCTCAATTGTTCATCTTGCTGGGTGGTCTGAGTCAATCCCTGGCCCACTTTGACCAATGCGGCCATGTATTGACGTTCGAGTCGAGTCCAGCCCTCTTCTGCGGCAAAACGAATTGTCAAGGCCAATTCATCATAGTTGCCTTTCGCAATATAACGGTACGCTCCCTTGCGAAGAATATTAATCCCCTCGTCTTCTTTCAATCCCCAACCTGTAAAGACGATTACTTGGATTTCTGGATATCTGTCCTTAATATCGCGTAGGAGATCCGGCCCGCTGATGTCTCCCTCTAGTATCTGGTCAATAACTGCAACATCATATCGCCCATGGGCTTCATCCAATAGATGCAATGCCTCAAGGCCATCACAAGCCACATCAACATAATAATGATAGATTTCTCTCAGACGATCCGCCAACGGTCCGCGTACACTTTCCTCATCATCCACAACAAGAACGCGCAAGGTATGTTCACTCATGCGACCTCCTTCTGTTTTGCAAGAGGCAACTCAACCAAAAACGTAGTCCCAAGCGGCACCAATGTTTCTTCAACGATCATTCTGCCACCCAAGGCTTGAATAAAACTGAGCGCAATATACAACCCCAGGCCGCTTCCACCGCGTGTAGAGAAACCAAGGGCAAAGAGCCTGCCCAAATGTTCTTTGTGGATCCCTGGCCCATTGTCTTTGAAGCGGACTTGAATGTGGTTGTCGGTCAAGGATGAGGAAATCTCTAAAGTGCGTTTTCCGTCCCACTCGTATTTTTCCGCTTTCAGCGCCATTTGTTGAATGGCATTGAGCATAATGTTCAAAAACACTTGTTGTAAAAAGATGGCATTTCCCGTAATGGATGGAAGTTTAGAGGCTAATTTTAGAACGATGCTGGTATTTTCCTTGCGTGCGGCAGATCGGATGAGTTGTAACGCCCGTTCTACAAGTCCATTGATATTGATTGGCTCTACTTGTTCTTTTTTTCTGAGCAATTGCTGGAAAGCCTGCACGGTTCCCTTCAAGTCAATAACCAGGTCAAGGATTCGTTGGGAACGCGTTTTATCGGCAATGCCCATATCTATAACATTGCGCGCTTCTAATTCCAGCGCAGTGATCTTATTGAATACGTCGTGTCCAAAGCCGGCGGCGAGTTCCCCACTTAACAACATGGGGTTAAGCAAGCGAAGGTGTTCGCGAATATGTTGATCGGTCAATAATGTCGCAAGCAAGAGAGCGCCTGCTCTTGCGTCTCTCAGGCGGTATCTCGAGAACGCATTTTCGTCAGCGTGGAAGAAGAAAACCGCATTATGAACTTCATCGAAAACCCGTACCGGTACACCAATGCAAGACTTGAAGGGCAACAAATCCAGCAGTTTATCAAATTTGGCTCTGACCTTGGAGGTGACATAGTTCTCGAAAATTGTTTCGCCCTCCAGGATAACGTCTTTCACCGGGCTTTCACGCAGGCCATAGATCGCGTTTGGGTTTAGCCAACCATCGCCGGCTTGTGCCTGGATTGAAATCGTTTTCGAGGTCGGTTCTAACCAAAAGAGTATGCCCGTTTGAGCCTGCATCATCTCGGTCATTTCTCTCAGCACGGATTGTGCTTGGGTATCGGGGCGGATCTCTAGCGAGCGAAGCGTGTCAGCGACATGTCTCGTGGCAGATTTGGAAATGCCAGCGCGCCAGAAAGGCAAAGGCATGTTTTTCGCAACTTTCCAGAGGAGATGCTTGATCTCTTCCATGTCCAGCGGCTTGGCAAACACCTGCACCACCTGCGCGGCTTGGATTTCTTCGGCGCGTTCAGCCAGCATATCAGGGGAACTCATGACACAAATATGACCCTGGTTGCGGCTTTGTTTTAGTTGTTGGATTAACCCCAAGCCATCGCCCTCTTGCAGGTACAAATCTATCAAGAAAATCCGATGGGGGGTCGAGAGGGCATTCATAGCCTCCTGGACAGATGCAGCAGAAGATACCTGAATCCCCTTTTGAGACAACCATGCTTTCAGGGATTCTCGAACTTCGTCATCATCCTCAACAATGAGGATTGGGCCTGCCTTCTGATAGTCAATGCTGTCGCTCTCTTCCGTTGATGTCTCGTCTGTCGGGTAAAATGACCGGGTTATTTTCCTCTGTGCTGTAGGCTTCCCAAAGACATATCCTGCGAATTTCAACGCCTGATCATATTGCTCCAAACGCGCCTTTATGCTCAGGCTTACAAGTTTTTTACTCGGCACGACACGCGTGATTACGGCTTCAATGTCATCGTCTACCCAAAGTACGTCTTCCGGTTTGTCCATAGGCTTGGGCGCCAGTTCGCCAAGGGGCACAAAACCATCAATGCCGGGCTGGATATGGATGAAAGCCCCATTCGGGCGAAGTGCACGTACTGTGCCGCGTATAACGTCCCCCACAACAAACCGCTGAGTAAACTCTGGCCAGGGATCCTGTAGAGTCGCGCGGCGGCTGAGTTCCATGTGTTTGCCTTGTTCTCCAAGATCGAGAATCAATGCTTTGATACTTTCCCCCTCATGAACTACCTGCGTTGGGTCCACATCCGCGTCCAGGTCTAGTTCGCGGCGGCGGATGTAGGCAGGTGTACCGTCCTCCAGACGCACGAAAACGCCAAACGGCAGGACGCGCTCCACAGTTGCCTCGACCTGTTGATTTACCGTGTATTTGGCCATAATCACCTACCAGAATTATATAGGCAAACCAGTTGTTTTTGTATATGACAATCCTCTAACAATATGCTGACACGAACACAGGTTTAATTGAGGAAGCGCTGAGTTGACTCTAAGGGCGGCTTCCAGCAGGTTCGTACCAAACGAACAACCCTCGCAGCGCGGCGTGGCGGTGATGACCGTTTTCCCCGCTATATTTCCCTTTTCGTTTTATGCCCCTCCAACGAACAGATTGCTTCGCTTCTCCTCCCCCACCCTCGTCTCCCCTCCATGCCCGGATAGAATCCTCGTCTCCTCCGGCAGCGTGAACACCTGCGCGCGGATGCTCCCCACCAGCGACTCCCAATCCCCGCCGGGTAAATCCGTGCGACCGACGCCGTTTTGGAAGATGAGGTCGCCGCTGAAGAGGACGGAGGCTTCGACGCAGTAGAAGGCGCAGTGACCCGGCGTATGTCCCGGCGTGTGGCGCACCTCGAAGGTCAAGCTGCCCAGGCGCAGGGTCTGGCCGTGAAAGAGGTCAATCGTCGGGGCGGGGCCGGGTCGGATGCGGAAGCCAAAGAGCGGCGCGCCGCCCTGCAATTGCCACAGATCGCGATCGAGCGGGTGGAGGGCAACGACAGGCGGGGGATTCAGCGAATCAGCGATCTTCGCCGCGCCGCCGATGTGGTCGAAGTGGGCGTGGGTGTACCACATCTGGCCGATGCGCCAGTCCCGCTTTTTGGCTTCGGCCAGGATGAGTTGACCATCCCAGGCCGGGTCAATGACGGCCGCATCGCCAGTTTGGGAGTCGGCAACCAGGTAGGCGTTGGTCAGCACCGGGCCGAGGGTGAGGGGGACGATTTCTAAAGGCATAGTTATCCAGTTTTCAGTGTTCAGTGTTCAGTATTCAGTAACCAGTCGGTAATAGTCAGTCACTGATCACTGTCTCGCGCGGGATAAAGCGCATGCTAAGAAGGAGAGCAATCGCCAACGCCGCAAGGCTGATGGAATAGATCGTTTCCGGGTTGTGCGAATAGAGATAACCCGCCAGCGGTGGAGCCAGCACGAATGGCAGGGAATTGACTGACTCGGTCAGCCCGTACGCCAGTCCCATCTGCGCCTGATGGACCAGAGAACGAACTTGGGCAGAGGCCAATGTCCTCCCCGCGCGATATCCGCCCAACAGGATATAACCCAGCGCAAAGACGGGCAGCGCCTCTCCGCGCCAGATCAACAGGGCAAAAGCCATCACCGAGAGTTGGGAGAGGACAAAACCGAGGCGAGCCTTGAAATAGCCAAAGAACAGGTTGAGCAGGGCATTGCCCAAACTGCCAGCGGCAATCAATAGACCGATCTGGCCAAAAGAAAGGCGGTGCACATCTTGCAGGAAAATCGAAGTAAAAGGCTGCGGCAGGAACATGGCAAACATTGCCACGAAGGATATTCCTAAAAAGAACAGGTACCGCCGGTTGGAGAGCAGGCTGGGCAGCGGGGACTCTGGATCATGGCCGTCAATGGGTTGGGATCGCAAGAAGTAGACCAGTGCTGTAGAGACAACGAACAAGATTGCGGAGAGGAAGTACGAGGTGCGCAGGCCGAAGGTGTCACCGATCCAGCCGCCAAGTAACGGCCCGGCGACTGCGCCGAGATTGAACATCGCCGAGAGCAGCGTCAGGGCGCGCCCGACCGACAACTTGCCACGCGCCGCAGTCACATAACTGTTCAATGGCGGGGTGACGAATGCTGTCATATTGTATAGCACCATCCCAACCACAAAGAGTGGCAGGCTTGTCGCCCCAGCCATCAGCCAGGTGGCAATCATGCCAAACGACCAAGCAGCGCGCAACAACGGGCGCCGGCCGATCTTATCGGAAATAAAACCGGATGGGATGTAGACGAGCACCATCGCCGCCCCAGCGATGCCCAAGATGAGGCCGATTTGCAACGGGTCTGCGCCCAACTCTTTCAGGTAAAGCGGCTGGAAATACAGAAACAACCCTTCGCCGATGCCCCAAGTGAAGAGCGAGATTGCCAGGAAGATCAGGTCAATGCTCACGCCGATTTCTCTCTGAATTCAGCGCTGGCGACCCGCTCAATGAAATTGGCAGCCGCCTCGAAAACGCGCCCGCGCGTCGGCTCCTCGGTGATGACGTGCCCGCCGCCCTCGACCCACAGCATCTCTTTATCGGCTGTGCCCAAGTGTTCGTAAATCTGCGCCATGCTGTCCTTGACAACATAATCGTCATCCCGCGAGTGGATGAGCAGCACCGGCGCGGTCACTTTGGGCAGCGAGGCCTGCATCACAGCCATCAACTGGGTCAATTCCCAGATCGAGCGCACCGGATTCTGGGGATAAGAAACGTGCTGCTGGAACGCCGCTTTGTCGAACCAGTCCCACCCCGGCTCTTCCTTGACCTTGGGCATGTAGCGGAGGAACCAGGAGATTTGCTTGATCCAGCGCAGGCGCGGGTCGTCGGGCAATTTATACGGCGTGGACATGGCGACCACGCCCGTGATCCTTCGGGCTTCGCCCTCAGGACAGGCCCGTAACCTGCTCGCCATGACGAGGGACAGGATGCCGCCCATCGAGAGGCCGAGCAGGAATATCCGATCCGTACAGGTGCGCAGCAGGTTGTAGCCATCCTCGACCGAGAGCAGCCAGTCGGTGTAGCGCGAGCGGATCATGTCCTCGGGCCTGGTGGCGTGGCCGGCCAGGCGGATGCCGAGCACGGTATAGCCCTGCTGGTTGAGGTACTCGCCCAGCCAGCGCATTTCCTTCGGCGCGCCGGTGAATCCATGAATGACCATGCAGCCGATGCGGGCGCGAGCACCCTTGCCAGGGAAGAAAAAGGGTTCAGCAGTTGGGATGATCATAGTTTGGTAGTTGAGTAGTTGGGTAGTTGGGTAGTTGGGTAGTTGGGTAGAGGTGTACGTTGATTATAAACGCGGCGCGGCGATTCGCAACAGACTTCTTACAACATGCTTCCCCATCACGGCTCGATCTCCAGCATGGGCAGGGCGCGGGTCTGGCCGTCCAGCTCGTAGAGGCGCTCGCCGACCTGCCGCGCCCCCATGCGCGCGTAGAAGCCCAGCGCGTGCGGGTCGGATTCGATTTCGAGCCTGGCAATGCCCAATTCCCGGCAGCGGGACAGGGCATGAGCGAACAGTCCTTCGCCAAGGCCCTTCCCCATGAACGCTGGCAGCACCCACAGATGCTCCAAAATCGCCTTTGGCCTGGAAGGGATCAGCCCGTAAAAGGCGACCGCCTCGCCGTCGAGCGCCGCGACGTAGACCTCGTTGCGGGTGATGAAATCGGGCGTGATGGTCATGCCTGCCGTCCAGCGCGCCATCCAGCTCTGCGGGTAGCCCCAATGGCGCTTGGCGGCCAGAGCGATCTCGGTCAGCCGCGCGGCGTCGTTGGGCGCAGCGCGGAGGTATTCGTAATGAGCGGTCATTGTCATCGAATTAAACCACGAAGTCCGCCTTCGCGCCGAAAAAGATTGTTGTTTTCCACCGCGCGGAACTTTGACATTTCCTATATAATAAACATAGCGCGGCTTCCAGCCGCAACCAAATAGGCTGTCATTGCGAGGAGCGTTCTTCCCTGCCCTTGCGGGCTGGGCAAGGGTGCGACGAAGCAATCTCCCTACAAGCCATGAGATTGCTTCGCAAAAACCGCTCGCAATGACAGTGCGTTCAGAATCTTCGCGGTTGTGATAGTTTTCCAAGAGTAATACTATAGTTGATCTGAGCCTGGTGATACGCCAAGCGAGGAAGGCCACATTGCAGCCCGCAGGTCAGTAGTAACCACGAAAGAGGTCAGCGTATGCAAAAGATTAAAAAGGATCAGCCACCGATTTCACGGATAAACACGGATTTTTGTGGTTCTGCTGTGCGGGAAGGCCAAATACGTGAAAATCCGTATCAATCTGTGGCAAGAATCCCTCCCTGACGCAATCGAGCACATAAGGTGAGTTGATAACTCTCGAAGAAAGGAGCAAGTCATGTCACAAAGCAATAAAGTCTCTCCAGCCGGGCCTGTCAAGTTGAGCCTGAAATACAAGGTCGTTTGGGGGATCGCCGCGTTAGGCACCTCACTGATCTCCGGCATCTTCGCCGCCCTCCTGCCCATCTTCTACCAGGATTACCTGGGTGTGCAGGCAAAATGGATCGCGGCCGCTTCGGCCATCTACGCGGTCTGGAACGCGATCAACGACCCGCTGTTCGGCTACATCACCGACAGCACCCGCTTCAAAAGCGGACGCCGCATCCCGTACATGCGCTTCACGGCGCCCTTCCTGGCCCTGACCTTCATCATGGTCTGGTTCGCGCCGCCTCTGGCCGGGCAGCAGGCTCTGTTCTGGTGGATGCTGGTATCCATGATTTTGTACGATACCGCGTACACTATGATCGGCCTGGTCTATTCGGCGCTCCTGCCGGAGGTGAGCGAGTCGGACGCTGAACGGAACGGCTTGCAGATTTCGTCCTCGCTGTTTGGGTTGCTCGGCACGCTCTTGGGCTTCATCATCCCCGACATGTTCCGTCCGAAGGGCACCGAATCACTTTCCTTCCTGCCGCTGCAGATGTCCATGATCGTGGTGGCAGTGATCGGCGCGACGTTGATCGTCATCACCACGCTGGTGGTCAAGGAGCGGCCGGAATTCCACCTGGTAGACAAGCCGCTGCCGCTGGGTAAACAGATCAAGACCACCTTCACCAGCAAGTCATTCCTGATCCTCGTGGCGGCGAACTTCATGTCCATCCTGATGCAGTCGCTGATCATGGGCGCGCTCTTTTACATAGCTGACTACGTGCTCAAAATCAACACCATCACCCTGCTGGCCTGCGTGTTCATCCCGCTGATCATTGGCGTGCCTGTCACCAGCTTGATCCGCAGGCGGATGGGCGTCGTCGGGGCGCAGCAGTTGCTGCTGGTAATCGCCGGGATTGGGCTGATGCTCATTGTCGTCGTGCCGAACCCGCTGATCCTGGTCTGCCTGGCGCTGGCCGGATTTGGCCTCTCCGGTCCGCAGACGCTGACCAACGTGCTCTTTGCGGAGGTGGCCGATGAGGACGAATTGCGTTCGGGCGTCCGGCGCGAGGGTTCGTTCTTCGGCGTCAATGCCCTGATTACCAAGCCGGCACAGTCCATCGCCCTGGCGCTTATGCCGTTCATCCTGGAAGCCACCCACTTCGTGACTCGTCAGCAGAACATGGGCAAGGCTTACCTGGATCAGCCGGCAAGCGCCCTCCTGGGGATCAAAATCATGGCCGGCCTGATTCCTGGACTGGCGATGATCCTGGGTGCGATCATCCTGATCTGGTTCCCGCTAAGGGGCGCACACCTGGAAAAGATGCAAAAGGACGTGCTGGAACTTCACGCCAAGAAGCACGCACAATTGTGAAATGGAGGAACCCGTTTTCTCAGAGAAAACGGGTTCCTGGCTTGCTCTATGGATTGAGCGGCAGTTCCGCCTCGATCATGCCGGTCTCCGGATTGGTTTGCATGGAGAAGCCAAGCCCCTCACACAGTTTTTGCATGGCGATATTTTCGGGGGAAATAGTCGCCAGCAGACGACTGATCTTCTCAACGCGGCCGATGTGGATGAACCGCTTCAGCAGCTCGCCGCCAATGCCCTGACCCTGGAACTGGTCGCTGACCAGCATGGTGACGCGGGCGGCATTGTCCTCGCCATGTAATTTGCTCATCCGGCCTATCGCCAAGATCGGTCGTTCACCGTCTTTCGATTCGCCCTCTACAACGAGCGCTATTTCACGGTCGTAATCGTTGTGGCAAATGCGCGCCATGCGTTCGTGCGCCACGCGCTGGCTGAGCATCATCGGCGAGAGATAGCGCAGGTAGACGCTGCGGTCAGAGAGCGTCTCGTGGAAATGGACAACCAGCGGCTCGTCCTCGGCGCGGATGGGGCGGATGATCACTTTCCGCCCGTCCTTCATCGTCCAGGGGGAGGCGTACTGGCTGGGGTACGGACGGATGGCGATCTTGGGCATGTCGGCTTCGGTCATCTCCGCGCCATACAGTACCACGCGCGCATCCAGCGCCAGCAGCCCCTCGTGTGAGGCGATCAGCGGGTTGATATCCAATTCCTTGATGCAGCACTGCTCCACGATCAACTGGCTGAAACGGACGAGCAGGATTTCCAAAGCCTCCAGATCCACCGGCGGACGGCCGCGCACGCCCTGTAAAGCCTGATAAATACGCGTTCGCTCGATCATGCGACGCGCCAGGGTGGTGTTGAGCGGCGGCAGGCTCAAGGCGCGGTCTCTGTAGATTTCGACCAGTTGGCCGCCCGTGCCGAACAACAGCACCGGCCCGAACTGCGGGTCAACGCTGCTGCCCAGGATCAGCTCATAGCCTTCCATGCGGATCATCGGCTGGACGGTGACGCCCAGGAAACCTTCCGCGCCAACCTTTTCCGTCACCGAGATACGAATGGACTCGTAGGCGGCCTCGACCGCCGCGGCATCTTCGAGATTCAATTGCACGCCGCCCACGTCGGTCTTGTGGGTGATCGTCTCCGAGTGCAGCTTGAGCACCACCGGATACCCGACCTGCTGCGCCAACCGGACGGCTTCCTCCGGGCTGACGGCGATGTGCGTGGGAACGGTCGGGATGCCGTAGGCGGCCAATAATCCTTTGGACTCGGCCTCGGTCAGGATGGTGCGCCCTCTCTGGCGAGCGGCCATCAGGATGCCTTTGGCTTTTTCGCGGTCAGGCCCTTTGCCGTCCGTGTCTTCCGGCAGGCTGGGGGTCTCGTAGAGCGTGCGCAGGTTGTAGGTGTACCGCCACATGTAAACAAAGGCTTGCGCGGCCGTATCCGGATAGGGGAAGGTCGGGATGTCGGCCCGGTTGAGGATCGATTCGCCCGCGGCCACATCCTCGCCGCCCATCCAGGAGGCCAGGACGGGTTTCTTGTAAGCCTGGCCATAGGGTTTGAGGGCCTCGGCGGTGGCAGTGGGGTCGGTCATCGCCTGGGGTGTCAGGATGACCAGCAAGCCGTCACTATTAGGATCCTGGGCGGTGATCTCCAGCGACCTGGCGTAGCGCTCCGGGCTGGCATCTCCGAGGATATCCACCGGGTTGTTGTGGCTCCACTGCGGCGGCAGGCTCCCGTTGAGCGCATTCAAGGTTTCAGCGGAAAGCTCGGCCAACTGGCCGCCGCTGGCGATGAGATTGTCGGCCGCCAGCACGCCGGGACCGCCGGCGTTGGTCAGGATGGTCAGGCGCGGACCCTGGGGACGCGGCTGCTTGGCCAGCACCTCGGCGACCGAGAACACGTCACTGATGGAGTTGACGCGCAGCACGCCGCAGCGCCGGAAGGCGGCATCCAGCACCTCGTCGGAGCCGGTCAGGGAGCCGGTATGCGAAGCGGCCGCCCGCGCCGCGCCCTCCGTCCGTCCGGGCTTGATGACGATGATCGGCTTGGTAAGCGCCACCTCGCGCGCCGCAGACATGAACGCGCGCGCGTCGCCGATGGTCTCCATGTAGATGACGATGCTGCTCGTGTGGGGATCGTCCGCCAGGTAGTAGATCAAGTCGCCCCAGCCCACGTCCAGCATCGAGCCAATCGAGACGAAGGCCGAGAAGCCAACGTGCTCGCGGAAAGACCAGTCCAGCACGGCGGTGCACAGCGCGCCGGACTGGCTGATGAAGGCCACGTTGCCGGGACGCGCCATGGCGGTGGCAAAGGTGGCATTCAGGCCGCTGAGCGGGTTCATCACGCCCAGGCAGTTGGGGCCGATGATGCGCATCTTGCCTTTACGGGCGCGCACCAGGATCTGGCGTTCTAGCTCGGCGCCCTGCGGGCCGATTTCCTTGAAGCCGGCCGAAATGATGATGACGCCTTTC
>Ga0210056_1001845_pt1 | contig 18212 bp, 20 predicted proteins | sample CryGeyCG2014_080_2_FD_183965 | JGI IMG/M metagenome (GOLD analysis project Ga0210056, IMG submission 183965) | Groundwater microbial communities from aquifer - Crystal Geyser CG07_land_8/20/14_0.80 (SPAdes) (version 2) | ecosystem: Environmental > Aquatic > Deep subsurface > Groundwater | place... | reverse complement strand
ACTGCCGGTATCACATAAAGTAGCAAGTGGAGAGGTAAAATTTTGTGGGGTGATTATTGAGATAGACCTAGAGAAGAAAATTACTACTCGCATTGAACGAATTAATAAGAATTTAAATCTAGCAGAATAAGGAGGAGGTGAAAGGAGAGTATGAATAAAAGCGTGCTGATTGAATCAGTAGCGAAAAAGACTGGACTCTCGCGCAGAGAGGCGACGGTGGGCATCGATACTGCTCTTAGCCTAATCTCTAAAGAGCTCAAAAGGGGCGGGAAAGTCACCTTAACCGGATTTGGTACCTTTGATGTTGGAAAGCGCAGGGCTCGTGCCGGAGTTAATCCTCGCACTGGAGCCAAAATCAAAATTGCGGCAACTAAAATGCCGCGTTTTCGCCCAAGTCGTTCTCTGAAAAAGGATGTAAGGAAATAACGCACACGGATTTTCCACACGGATTAGCACAGACAGCATCCGAAAATTTAGAAAAAATAAAAATCATAACTCAAAAGTCAAAACTAAAATAAAAGTTCTATATAACATAAAAGTCCGTCACAGGCGGATTTTTATGTTGAAAAATATTTATGATCAGTCATAAAAATTATTTGCCGTTCAAGAAAATTAAAATCCCTGAGCGAAATAATATCACCACAGGGATTGGTGCTAGGGGCCGGTGCATTTTGTGGCCGATGATTTACTTGAGGAACCAGATGGCAACGGCCGCTAAGCCAATGCCGATAATCTTCTGTGGTGTAACGTCTTCCTTAAAGAGGAGGAATGCGCCAATCGAGGTGAAAATGGGAACCATGACGAAAACCAATGGAACTATTCGGGAGATGTCCCACAGCCCTTGGCCTGACCCGGCGATCAGGCGATAGAAAGCTAGAAGCCCGATACCATTGACAACGCCGGCGATCAGGCCGATGGCGATGCCTCTTGGGTCGGTTAGCGCGAAGTTATGGAGGAAGATGATCGGTAGCACGACCAGAAACGAACCGCCAGCCACCAATGTTGCCATCATCCATGGATTGACGGCAGAGTACCGCCCGATCAGGGGTGCGGCGGCCCAGAAAACCGCCGATACAAGACACAACAAGGTTGCGCTGTCCACAATAACTTTCCTTTCTGTCGGACAGAAGTTTCCCGTTACAGAGAATAATATAACCATTTAAAAATCAAAAAGCAACAAAAACAGCATCTCTGCTGCAACAATTTGTTTCCTTTCCTCACTTCGGCATCCACACTTCCGAAGTGCGGAAGGGGAAGTGAGGAATAATTGTGATGTGTTGGTGCCGACGGGAGGAATCGAACCCCCAACCTCTTCCTTAGGATGGAATCGCTCTATCCATTGAGCTATCAGGGCAAACGATGGGCAGGTCTATCTAGGCCAAAGGCTGATCCGCCTCTGGCGGAAAAACTAAAATAAAAGTTCTATATAACAAAAATCCCCCGGTTTACATTAAGCGAAACGAAATGGGGATTTTTGTTTTGAAATAAAGGTGCGCCGAGATAGCTATCTCGGCGCATGACATATCAAGGAAGGCGGGTCAAGCTCACTAGAAGACAAACTCGAGCTTCTTCTCTTTACTGCTTTCCACGATCACGGCTTGCTCCTGCAAACCACCGAACTGGGGTTGGACCTTGATGCGGTAATTCCCGGGCTTCAGATCAAAGGTGTGCGGAGTGACCTCGCCTGTAAGCCTGCCTTCAATGTAGATCTTGGCTCCCGGAGGATTTGATGTCACGGTCAGCTTACCTGGTTGGTCCCCTGGCTTCTGGAGCTTCACCCACATGAGTCTTGCTCGCCCCGAGTCCATCGACGAATCGCGCGACTCGCCGATACTGTACGTGCAGCGAATTGACGGTATGAGATTATCTGACAGTTCCAGTACGTGAACCTTGACGTCGCGACCACGACTATCGGGCCAGATGAGCTTGGAGCCGTCGGGAGACCAGGAAGGCCAGACAGCCCTACCGCTGTGATCGTTGTACCTCCAGTGTCCCCATTTCGAGCCATCCCTCGAGATTATGTACAGATCCCCAGCTATGATTACCGCAACACAACTGCCATCAGGCCTCCAACGTATCGGGGGAGACAACTTACAGCGGCCATTCTGATCCACGGTCTCTATACTCTTCGTGATAACCCGGACGTTCGCCATGCTTGGGTAGTCAGCCACGCAGAGGTCTTTGCCCCATCTGTAGACGATTGTGTCTCCTTGTGGCGACACTGAGGGCCAGAAGTACTGCAGAGTGCCAAACTCCCTCGGCAGGGCCCAATTGGTCCCGCTCCTCCCTCGGCACTCCGAAGACAATACGTTTAGAACATCTTGCTTAAGGTCGTAACTGGCTATCACGCTTCCGTAATGTCCACCGAACTGGAAGATTAGGAGTTCTAGGACGATGACGTTGGGGTTTGAGGTCCAGTCAACCCAACGGGCGCCCACTCTATACCCGTCGCGCTCGATCTCGCCGTAGCTCAGTTCTGAGTTGGCCCCAAAGAGCTTCTCGGGGAGTGAGATGTTTTTCACCACAATTCCTTGAGCAGTAAGGATGTCTACGGTCTTGGCTGGCATGATGTCGGTGTTGTAGGCTACATTGGCTATATAGATAGCGTCGGGTGAAACCGCTATAGATCCCTCGGACCAAGCGCGCTCAAACAGTAGATCCCATTGGACATTGGTCGGGGATGCGAAGCTGCTCGGTGATGTTCCCTTGTAGACCTGTCTGCCATCCAGGGTTAACAGACATTCCTCCATGTCTTGCGGTTGAATGCTGATGGTGGGAAGAGATGGGGCGGGTGACCCAGCAGGACGGAACTTTTGAACACGGCATCCCATATCCGCCACATAGACGTTACCCATCGGGTCAACAGCCACATCAATAGGAGTCTTGAATTGTCCATCCCCGCTACCAGTTGATCCGAACTTGGTGACAAACCGTCCTTCGCTCGTGAACTTCTGTACCCGGCCATTACCTGTGTCAGCCACGTAGATATTGCCTACCGCATCGATCCCTATCCCTGTGGGTGACAGGAACTCTCCGTCTTCAGTACCACGACTCCCTATACTGGCGACGAAAGCTCCATCGGAGGTGAACTTTTGGACACGATGGTTGCCCGCATCGCAGACGTAAACATTTCCGAGAGTGTCCACAGCTAGATCATTGAGGTCTCTGTTGAAATCGCCACTGAATTGTCCGTTCTGGTTCCCGGGTTTGCCCCATTGTTTCAGGATGTTCCCCCTGCTGTTCAGTTTGATGACTTCACACTGCCGGTGAACATAGATATCCCCACTCCGGTCCACAGCAATGCCTCCGTATAAACCAGACCACTGCGCTAGTAACTTCCCAGCGCTGCTCAGTTTCTGGACGCGGTTTTCCCATGGGTCGCCTACATAGATATTGCCATCCTTGTCCACGGCCAAACCATCAATCTGCCCGAACAGCATGGGAGCTTCCTTCTCTCCCCCGATGACCTGCAGCAACTTCCCTTCGGCGGTGAATTTGCAGATGCGATGGCCTTCATCCTCAGCGGTGTAAATCAGACCAGCGGCATCCGTGGTTATGCAGATCAGATCCGTGAACTGTCCTGGTCCGAAACCCGCTGTCCCCCACTTTGAGGTGAACTGATAGTTTTGGGCCACTAGTGGGTCTCCTTCAGAGGCACTAACAACATGGGACGATGTCGTCACCAGGATGATGGTGACGATCACCACCAGCAACTCAATGAGTGTGAAACTGCGTTTCATCGTACATTCCTCCTTAGGGAATGTTTGATTGCCGATCATTACACGATCGGTTACGGCTCCGAGGTGCTACCTGTGTTGTATCAAATCGTCAGAAAATGTCAAGAATTTTCTGCTAACTTTTTGTCAGGCAAAGATATTTAAAAAACAGCATTTCTGCTGATAACTTTCGAAACCATACTTATTTTCTGCTAATTTTTTACCTTCATTGCAAGAATCCCCTAATTTATATTGGTTGAAATGAAAACGAGGATTTTTTGCCTGGAGAAAGTCACATATATTTCACGATCGTGAAATATATGTGACTAAAAAATTGTAGATTAAAAATGGTTGTTGTTAGTTACAGGTGGAAAAATTAGCTATTAGGTGTACGATCGTACACCTAATAGCTAAAAATTGAAATCAAAAATTATTTTTGTTTGAGAAATTTTTCGATTAATTTGATATCCTCAAAGTCCTTTTTCCGCCCCATCTTTTTCTTCCAGCGAATTAAATCATCAAGTCGGACGAATTTATGACCAAAGATAATGTCGGCGTTAGCTAAAGTTTGGTCAAAATTTTCAATCAAAGTGTCTTTTGCCGGAATAAGATCAATTTCGCCAATTACAATATGGGAAAATTTTGGCTTTTGCCTTTCCGGATATTTTTTAGCCAATTTATTATAAATCTCGTCGTCGATCGCAACATCAAGATCATCAATTTCCCTTAGCCCCCTTGCAGCCAGTGGACCAGAGCCGTATATCAGATATTTGCCCCTTGGTATTCTTAGTTTTTCGAGTTTTTCTAGTAGTTGTTTGATATCCAAATTACTCATAGTGTTTATAATGGTACCCTCGACAGGAGTCGGACCTGTATTTAGGGCTTAGGAGTCCCTTGTTCTATCCGTTGAACTACGAGGGCATTTCACTCTGGATTTTAGCACAATTTTGGGATATAATAAAGCTAGCTGAAGCGGGGATTAGCGCAGCCCGGTAGCGCGCATCGTTCGGGACGATGAGGTCGGCAGTTCAAATCTGCCATCCCCGACCATGTAATATATACTAATGGCCAAGCATAAGGAGAAAAAATTTTACGGCGAAGCTATCCTTCTTCTAGCGGGCGTGGTCCTAGGTATTTTAGTGATTGTGCAAGTAAATATTATTCCGTCTCGTGTGGTCAATCCAATCGCTCCATATGTTTCGCTCAAAGAAACTCGAGAATCTCTTTATGCTGATCAAGGTAGCCTAAAAAATGAGATTAGCTCTTTGCAGGAAAAAATCAGTCAAATTCAAAAAGAAAATAAAAACCTGCGAATCTCAAAGGCTGATTATGATGCACTAAACTCCCAGAAAGCCCTTGCTGGTATGGTGGCGGTTTCTGGGCCAGGTATCATTCTAACCCTTAACGATTCTAAAGGGCCAGTTAGCGAAGATTCTATAGTTCATGCTGCCGACCTTCGCGATATCATTAACCTGCTATGGGGATCCGGAGCAGAAGCAATTTCTGTCAATGATGAACGTGTTGTGGCCTCAACTGCTGTTGATTGTATCGTTAATACGATAATGATAAACGACACAAGAATTTCGACGCCGATTGTGATAAAAGCTGTTGGCGATAGAGAGCAGATGGCAACAAGGCTGAATGATAAAGGCATTCTGATTGATATCCACAAGCAAGTTTCTGAAACAGGCTTGGTTTTCGATATTCAGACTCATGACCAGATCAATGTCGGAGCCTTTAAAGGCACACTGACTTCTGACATAACAGTGGGGAGCGACTAATGTTTAAGCGTCTTGATTACATTATTATTGGAATTACCTGTTTTCTCTTGGGAATATTTCTAGTTAGTCAATATTTGGCGGGAAAACAAATAAAAAAGATTATCCAGCCGGAAAACACAGAAGTACTGGCTTTGGAAGTCGCAAAGCTGACAAAAAATAATGCTGACCTGCGGCATCAAATTACAACGCTCACTTCTGATCTTGATAAATATCAAAACTCAAAAGAAGTCGCTCAGAAGGTCAAAAATGAACTTTCAACCCTTCAGTTGGTTAATGGGGAAGTGTCAACTTCTGGGCAAGGAGTGGTTATGAGAATTGATAAGCCACTTAGTCAGACACAGATTGTTGATCTTGTAAATGCGCTGCGAAATATTGGTACATATTTAATCTCAATTAACAATCAAAGAATCACTGCCAATTTTTTCATCCCGAATAACTATTTTTCCTCCCCCTATGAGATTAAAGCCCTTGGCAATAAAACTGTTTTAGAGTCAGCTCTGACGCGAAAAGGTGGAATTATTGAGCAAATTGCCGGCGATGATAAAAGTAAATTCGAAATAACCACCACTGATAATTTGATTATCCCCCAAGGTGAGCTGATTGAATTTAGATTTGCTAAAATAGAACTGTAACCACCTAGAAGAATGCGGTTTAACGCAACACGGCAAATAAGGCGGTCAATAAACAAGGAGTATATATGGACAACAGAATGAAAATTGAGATTTCGACTTGGACAATTCTTAAGATTTTTATTATCGCTGCGTTGCTTTTTTTGCTTTACTATGTCAAGGATGTAGTAGCCCTGTTTTTTATTGTCTTGATTCTTGCAGTAACATTTTCACCGATTGTCAAAACTTGGTCAAAATATCTTGGCCGGACACTTTCAATTATCGTCTTATTTCTAATAATCATTGTCAGCATCGGAGCTGTATTTTATTTAATTATTCCACCCCTGGTAGCCCAAACAGCCCAATTGGCTAATAATATTCCGGCATATATCAGCAGAATGAATTTTGACAGTCTGCGGCCATATATTCCGACTATCAGAAATTCGCTGGAGAATTTGTCGTCAAATTTGGCGACAATTGGTACCAATATCTTTTCCTTTACCGCTGGCATAATTTACGGAATCTTTGCAATACTGATGATCTTTGTTTTGACTTTTTATATGTTGGCCGATGAAGTCAATATTAAAAAGTATATATTGTCATTATTTGCTCCGGAACATCGAGAAGCCGGCCTTGCCGTGATTCATAAAATTGCCGCAATTATCGGTTCCTGGTTTCGTGGTCAGATGCTTTTGTGTATTACGATTTTTGTTATTGATTTTATCGGGCTTTCGATTTTAGGCGTGCCGTACGCTTTAATTTTGGCATTAATTTCCGGAATTTTGGAAATTATTCCGACTGTTGGGCCGATAATTTCCGGCGCCACTGCCGCCCTAGTCGCTCTAACTGTTTCTCCTTGGAAAGCACTCTTTGTGATAATTTGGTATCTGGCAGTTCAATTTTTGGAAAATGTATTTTTGGTGCCAAAAATTATGCAGAAAGCCGTTGGCATTTCGCCAGTGATAATTCTGTTAGCGCTATTTGTCGGTGCAAAATTGATGGGTATAGTCGGAGCGATTTTATCGGTTCCGCTTGCTGCTTCACTTTCAGTCGTTGTTTTTGAGTGGCCAACGATTTCCAAAATGTTCTCGAAAGAATAACCACACTGATCTTTTATGCTGATCGAACGCTGATGAAAAAAGTAAAGCAGAGAAAATCAAAGAATCTTATAAATCGAAAAGCAAGGTTCGAATATACTTTTGTTGAGAGTTTGGAAGCGGGGATTGTTCTAACTGGCGAAGAAATCAAGGCAGTTCGGGCAAATAAAGTCAATTTGACCGGATCTCATGTTAAAATTATCGCTGGTGAGACCTGGTGGGTTGGTGGGATTATTGACGTTCCAGTTGGAGATCGCCAGCGAACGCGAAAACTACTTTTGCACAAAAATGAAATCGCTAAAATTTCCGGTCAAACAATCGAAAAAGGCCTAACGATAATTCCGACAAAAATCTACTTGAAAAAGGGGAGAGCTAAGTTGCAAATTGCCCTCTCTCGCGGCAAAAAACTCCACGATAAACGGGAAATCATCAAATCCCGCGACCTTGAACGAGAAGCAGCGAGAAAAATAAAATGCTAATCTAGTTTTTGAAATTTTGAAATTCGTCATTTCCAAACTGGCGAATTTTTATATTGGGGTTATAAGGGTGTTGACATTTACACAAGGATTTGTTACATTTGTCATATAAACATTACTATTCTAAATATGGCATATGAACAACAAGAGAGAAAGATTTATAAAACTGGCAGAATATAGAACCAATGAGGCGCTAAAACGTCTCAGAATTCTTGGTAATTGCTCCAACCGCAGTGCCTATGAATATTCTGAAGATGAAATAAATAAAATTTTTTCTGTAATTGAGAAGAAGACAAAAGAAATAAAATCAAAATTCCATTATCCAAAAGAAAAAGAATTTAAACTATAGGAGGACAAAATGAAACAATTAACCACAAAGGAAATAGTTTTATTCGCACTTTATTCGCTAGGTGGCTGGGAGAAGAGAATTCATACAGAAGATGTTGCCTTAAAGTGTTTTGAACTTGCTCCAAATAAATTTTCTTGGATAAAATTTCCCAAATACCCAGATCCTGCGCCAGCGCGTTTCGCCCTTGAAGCTGCGAAAAAAGCTGACGAGGGTCGCTTGGTAAAAGGAGAAAGTGAAAAAAAGAAGAGTATTAGTAATATTGGAGGATGGATGCTTACGCCTCGGGGTGTTTCATGGGTCAAAAAAAATAGAAAAAAAATCGAACATGTTTTGAGTCTTGAAACTTCTCCTTCGGGTGACCGTTTGCAATCTGATCGAAAGATAAAAGAACTAACTTCAAGTACTGCATTCCAGAAATTTTTGAAATTTGGAAACGATGCCAAAATTTCTCTTCCGGAATTTGCTGAATCATTAATTTGTACCGTTAACACCTCGCGGAATATACTTTTGGATAAAATAGAGCAACTACGATCTATTGCAGAAAATTTAAACAGAAATGATGTGGTGAAATATACTGAATTCATCCAAAAAAGAATAGATAATCAAGCAAAAGAGAATTATGAATAAAATATCTTCGACAACTCCGAATGTTCTCACCGTAACACCACGTTATGTTCTTCATAGTATGCAAAAGGCTATGGGTGGGAAAATTGAACGAGCGCTAGTTGAACTCATAACTAACGCGGATGACAGTTATAAAGAACTAGAAAAGGAAGGTTACGACAGTGTGGGCAGGATATTCATAGAAATTGCAAGAAAAAGAAACGAAACTACCACAATTAAAGTAAGGGATTATGCCCAGGGAATGAGCCGTGAAAAAATGGGGGAAAAGCTAAGTGTATTGGGTGCTAGGTCTTCTGGAACTGGCCGTGGATTGATGGGAAGGGGTGCTAAAGATGTAGTTGCTTTCGGAGATGTAACTTTCGCTAGTATTAAAAATGATAAATACAATTTTATGGAGATAAAATATGACAACGTTCTTTCCCCAGATTTTAAATTAGAACAAAACATGGATGATAAACTGAGATTGATGACTAAGATTCCGGAAAACGGCACAATAGTTACCATGTATGTTAAATCTACATTTAAAGTTCCAAATCATGATTCTTTGGTAGAAAATTTTGCTAAATATTATAGCCTTAGAGATATTTTTTCAAACCCTAAACGCGAGGTGATTATTCTTGATTCGAATAGCAAAAAACAAAGTAAACTTGTTTATGAATATCCGCAGGGTGAAATAATTTTTAACGAATCAATAACGCTAGATGATTACGATGAAGAACGAGTTTTTTTAACCATAAAAAAACACAATTGTCCTTTTGATAGAGATAATCTGCCGACACGAGAAGGGATATTGGTAAAAACCCCCAAGGCAATTTATGATTGTACATATTTTGGTTTAGAATCAGAACCCGATGCGTGGAAGTTTAGTGGAATATTAAATGCTGAAATTATTGACCGCTTGGCAAAGGAATGGGATGACGAAGAAGAGAAAAAAATTGGCCACACAGTGCGAAACCCGATATTTTTGGTTGATCCAGATAGAGATGGCCTCGCGCCTAACCATCCGTTTAAAAAGCTTCTTTGGGCAAAATGTCGCGAGATATTGAGTCAACAAATTCAGAAATATAAAAGCAATACATCTTTAAATAAAGTTAGTAATGATGATTTGAATAACAGACTGTCCGATTTGTCTAAAAATATTTCAAATTTGTTTGAAAAAACAGTAGAAGAGCTGGAAGATGATTTGGAACCAGGGGAAGTTAGTGATGGCACAATATTTGCTTTGCCGATCGGATTACATATAATTCCTCCCGGAAAACAATACATTAGCGCTGGGAGACCTAAAACTTTTACTGTTATTTTGGTTGATAAAAATGAAATTAACGACCCCGGAGAATTATTATTAGATTGTCAGTCCAGTAATATCTCGATTTGTAATCAAAAGAAGCTGATACCCGTGCCGTTTGACAAGGCTCGTGCAAAATCCACATTTAAGTTAATAAGTACTGAAATAGGGGCGAGTGCAGAAATTACAGCAAAATATAAAGATTATTCCACCTCGATAATTATTAATGTCAGAGAAGAACCAGATCTAAAAGAAATTCAGCCAGGGCTTTCTTTTGACAATAAAACCTATTGTGCCAAACCAAATAAAGAAAAAAAATTAGTTCTTCGATTTAAGCCGCGGGAAATAAGTGACTTTTCAAAGAAAATTTATACTTGCAAAGTTAGTTCAGATAATTCCAAAATCAATATTAAATACGGAAATGTGCATGCCCTGAATTATTCCAGCGAGCTTGATTGTTTTGTCTCAAATATTATTATTGTGGGGCAGCAGATTAATTCACGTGCAAAAATAACAGCCAGTGTTGAAGGTTATGATGACGCAATGGCGGCGGTTACAGTCAAAGAAAGCGAAAGAAGCGGAATAAATTTTGAGTTTGACCCAGTTGAAGAAGATTTTTCTCCAGTTAGGTATAAATGGGAAAATTCTTATCAACTAAAAATAGGAGCAAAACATCCATCTGTACGCCGTTATCTTGGAGAATTAGTGGAATCAGTTTATGAAAATATAGATTCTCCACTTTATCATGCCGTACTGGCTGAAATTATTGCCGAAGCACTTGCCTTCGAAATATTAGGGCGGCAATTTAAAATAAAGGGAGAAGAAGGCTCTTTAGATTTTGAAGCCACAGATTTATATTTTCACCAAAACTTCTCAAAATTTTTAAAAATTACCCACAAATATTTAGTAAGCGAGAATTAATGACAATATATAAAGTTTATTTAAAGTTCTAGACAAAAATTTGAAAGTTCTATAATAAAATTGAACTATTAGAGCCGTCGAACTTTGGTAGTTCAGGGTGCAAGTGATTGCTGTATGGCAATTAATGGCAGCGAAACTGCGGTTTGTATTCATACAATCCACCAGCTTGCCTCCATTCTTTCCCCGGATTCACAATACATCACTAGTTTAGCAATAAAGTGATAATGTATGTAACGGTAAAATAATAAAACTGTAGGCGATGTTGTATCCTAAAAGAAGTGATTGTGCTATAATAAATTCAAATGAAAGTTATTGATCAGACAAAAATCTATCAGAGCTACAAAGGGCAATGGGTAATTTTGAATTCCCGCGGTACAAAGGTGCTCTCGGCTGATAAGAATCTGGATAAAGCAGTTTCTAAATATCGCCGGGAATTTGGCAAAAAAGAAATACCGCTTACTTTTAAAGTTCCGACGAAATTGCTGCCGTATATCGGCTGCTAGGATGAAATTCCCATATGTTAAATTTAGTGTTTTTTACAAGCCGGTTTTGCCGGTGGTTTTTAAATTTGAAGACAAAGCTTTTCCCTATCAAGCTTTAATTGATACCGGTTCAGATGTTTCAATAATTCACTCCGAGATTGCAGAGCAACTAGGTATCGATGTTGAAAAAGGAGGGGAATACCCATTTGGTGGAATATGCGGAAGTGGAATTGGATATATCCATAAAGTCGATTTAGTGATTGGGGGACATTCTTTTGAAAATATCCCGGTAGTTTTTACCAAAGATATACATCCCTACGGATTTGGGATTTTGGGGCATGAAGGATTTTTTAATAAAGCAAAATTGGTTTTCGAATTATCCAGAAAACAATTTGAGATAATCCCGAAAGAGTATCGAAAGTAGAAAAATATAGTTATCATCTGCTAAATTCACATCCACGATATGATTGGCGGTAGTCAAAAAGCAAAAAGAAAGCAAAAAGGGGACGGTTCTCTTTTGAACTCGAAATTTACTAAAATAAAAATCATCGAGGAATCAGCGGAATTATTAAAGTGGAATTAGAAAAATTGATTGACCACAACCGGTTCACAATACATTATTAGTTTAGCAACCTGTCTGCCGGCGGGCAGGTAAAGTAATGATATCGGATTTAACATAAATTTTTTTCACCTGATGGCAAAAATATTTCTTGATGAAAGTGGAGATTTAGGATTCAAGTCAAAATCAAGTAATTGGTTTCTTTTTACTTTAGTTTTAACAAATAATCATCGTAAAATCGAGAAATGTATTAAGTCAATCCATAAAAGCTTGAGTAGAAAGTATAAAAAAGTCGGTGAACTCCATGCATATCACGCACAAGCAATTGTCAAAAAGCGACTTCTCACAAAATTATCACAAGTTAAGGATATTAAAATTCTTTGTGTTGTTTTAAACAAGAAAAAAGTTTATATTGATCTTCAAAACCAGAAAAACTATCTGTACAATTACACTGCAAATATCTTACTCGATCGCCTACATCGCAAAAAGATCATTGATATTGACGAAGTTATAGAACTTATAATAGATCAGAAAGACACTCGCAAATTCATCAAAGAGAATTTTGAGAAATATCTCAAAGATAATCTTACAAAACGATCGTCAAGCAAAATTAAAATAAAAATTTGTCCGTCGCATAGTGAAAAATGTCTCCAGGCAGTGGATTTTTTATCTTGGGCAATTTTTCGAAAATATGAGAAAAATGATTATGAATATTATGAAATTATAAAAGACAGAATTATTGAAGAGAATCTTTTATTTCCATAAAAAGAAAACCCCCTGCTTTGACGAGACGCCTTACGGTATCCCAACGCAGAAGGATTTACTTCTCAATAGGCGCGATTTCTCACGACCAATTTAATCTTATCATACCTTATCTTACTTTGTCAATACCCTCGAGTAAAAATACTGTAAAATGAAGATAATAATCCCAAAAATCCCTCCGCCACCAAAAATCTAAAGAATTATTGGATTTAGCTAAGAAAAAAGTTGCCGCCTTAATACAAGGCGAGCCTCGCCCCTTGGCGAAACAGGGCGGGAAGAAATGATTAAGAAAAGAGGTGATTGAAATGAGTAAAAGAGATATCATTAAAATCGGAAATAAGCATTACTATGCTGAGCGGAACAAAAAGGGCCAGTTTGTAGATATTACAAACATCGGTAAATCAATCAAAGCAGATTCTCGGAGCAAATCCGTCAAAAGAGTCAAACCCGGCCATGGCCACGAAGGCGATTTAAAACGACAAAAGAAATAAAAATCATCAGAGAATAAAGAAAATTTTTAATTGTCAGACTTGAAATTTCTAATAAATAATGTATAGTTCTTGTGCTAGGCAATCTACATAATGTATAATGGTTATGGAGGCAAAATGACTAATAAAGAATTAGCAAAGCATATTGTCCATCAGAAAAATGAGATAGATCAATTGCCTGATCTGCCAGCTCAAATCCGGGATTCTTTTGATGATGAAAAATTACAGGAACAGGTTTATCATTCGTCTCAAATGGAGGGCAGCACAGTGAAATTGAAAGATATTCAAGAAATGGTCTGAGTATGCATAATAAAAGTGAAAAGGAAAAATTAGATAAGTTGGAAGCGAGCGGTCTGTTGTCAGCCGCTCGTTTTGTTAAAAAAAATGCACGGAGTAGGAAAAAAATAAGTGCTGATATTGTATATGAGATTCATAAATTGATTTTTAGAAAAGCCAGGCCAGATATCGCAGGTGTATTAAGAGACTGCGAATTTAAAAAATTGCGTCATTTAATCCCTCCTCATTCAACTAAAGTGCCGGGCCTGATATTATTATTTGGTAAAGAATTTGCAGAAAAAATTAAAACACTTGATTCTTCTAAAAATAAAGCTATTGACGAAGCTACACTTTCTAAGGTAGTTAGCGTAGCTACTTGGGCTAGTTATCAAATATCATATATTCATCCATTTCATGAGGGCAATGGGCGCACAGCTAGACAAATTCTCAACTTAATTCTAGAAAGATATAATTTTCCGGCAATTTCTTTTCCAGTAAGTCCTAAAAAGACTAAGGATAAATATTACGAGGCTCTGGTGCAAGTAGACAAATCAGGGAATTACGACAAATTTATCAGATTGGTTAATGAAAATATAAGTGAATATTATAGTGATCTCAAAACAAAAAAACTAAACTATTTGAAATCAAAAAAGTATCACAAAAAGATCAAGGATTAAAGTCTAGTTATTGCCTACTAAATTCACAACCACAGTAGGACTGGCGGTAGAGGTTATATTTTTTGGAAATTTCGGAGGCCTTTTGGAAGCCATCTTGCTTTTTGAAATCGGCGGAATAAAATGAAATTCCAAATTTTTCCCCTACTCGCTCCCCTATCTTGTTAATCATTTCCGCGTTTTTGTGTGGTGAAATAGATAGTTCAGCAGAAAAGAAATCGTATGAGTTTGTATGATGTTTGTTTGTTTGCGCCGCGATAATTGCCGTTGCCTCCAATCGAATTTGGAAACATTTTTCACATCGCTGGCCGCGCTCCGGCTCGTCCTCAAGTCCTTTAATTTTCTTCAGCCAATAGTTGTGCTCATCTTCCCAAGAATAATCACCAAATAAAATCTTAATTCCTAATTTGTCGCAAAAATTCAAAAGTTCATTAAGTCGGCGATCGTGTTCCGCTTTGGGAAAAATATTTGGATTATACCAAAAAAATGTTACATCGTAATCATTTTTTAGCTGGTCATGAACTCCAGCAGTACATGGCGCACAACAGGCATGAAGAAGAATTTTTTGTTTCATAATTTAGGGATTCCAGCCGGCGAAAAATGAACGAATACCGTCGGAGTTAGAACAGAGCGGCGCACCCATATTATAAAGCATTTGAATCATAACTTGGTCAAGCTCCGGATAGTCGTTGGTTTTAATTCGATTCGCCATGATACTATTTACTGTTGATGGATTAATATGGCCTTTAAAGCCAATAGCGTGAGTTAGTTCGTGGCGAATAATATATTGCAGCGTATCAGCATCCATCACATCATAACCAATATATACTTTAGCATATTTATAACTGCAATCGGCGTTGGGGACTTCAACCTCAAAAGCATCATTTGGTACAGTAGGAGGGTTTCGGTAATTATCCAGCTCGGATCTCGGAACGTAAAATAATTGAATATCACTGCCGCTCTGGTTGCGTTCGATTTTGACCGGATTACTTAAGCCGTTAAAATCAGAGATAACATCGTTTAACATTTCATCCGAACCGGCCGGAATATTGCCCTCAACTTTCAAATAAACCGGACTCTTTGTGAATCGCCCGAGAGTATCACTGCCCTCACGAGTAGCTACTTGGATAAAATAATTGAGGTAGTCATCTTTAGAGTAGGCCGATTGGCTACTTGATGAACTGGTACTCTTTTTCGGAGTTGTTGTAGTTTGATTTTTGCCAGTGTCAGTGGTTGTGTCTTTGCTGGAATCAGTTGGTAATGTCGGAACATCAGAGCCAGAGCCGCCCCAAAGAACACTAATAAATGGTAAAAACCAAGAAGCGACAAAAAGAAAGATCAGCACTGCGCCAACAATGATTGCCGCAATTAAACAGCCCCGGCGCTTTTTTGGTTTAATTTCTGGAGTAGAAACAGTTGGAGTTGCAGTAGGTTTGATTTGTTTTTCTTTTTCCTTTGTCACTTTTCAACCCAAAATTTTTTCAAACAGGCGTTATAATAATCGCTCTCCGACCATTTAACCCAGCTATTTTCAAGCATATCGCGGGTCGCATTTTCGCAGAATTTTTTCACCAGCCAAGGTCGAAGCACAAACCAGCCGAGTAAGCCGACAACAAGTAAAATTCCAATTACAATCAGCAAAGCAACCCAACATCCCTTTTTTCCGCCAGAGGCGGACGTCACTTCGTTTTGCATTTTCCCTCCTAGATTCTAGATGTTTTTATTATAGTATCAACTTCGTGATATTGACATTATCAAATAATTACTCTATAATTTATACCAATCGTTGCGGGGCTGTATTAGCTTCGACAGAAGGATTCGAGAAGCTATATTGCAAGCAGGTACGCAAGACCTTAACATTGCAAACATTTAAGTGCAAAAACACTTAGCGAAAAAGCCAGAACTGCATTTGCAGGACTAGCCTTTTCACCAGTCGCCATCTAAATTTTGGCGACCGTCCGCTCCTGATCTGCTCGAATTAGGAGGTCGGATGTCATACTTCGGGCTGCACTTTAGCTGACTCCTTAGCGACTGAAGCTAAGATTTACTAAGGATAAACTTGCGGAGTTTTGCAGCGGCTCTATTTGCAAGTCGAAATCCTAGCCGCTGATAAGCTTGTAGAAAATATCGCGTCTCCCTTTTGGACAGGGGTGCAATTCCCCTCAGCTCCACCAAGAAAAAAACACCATGCTGAAAATGGTGTTTTTTTCTTGGAAGAATTAGGAGTTGCACCAGGGAAAGGGGTCGGGGAAACGGGAGTTTCCCCGTTGCGGAAAACACTAAAAACCGAAGGGTTTTTAGAGAGGTGCTAATCTCCCCTCAGCTCCACCAAAAAATGCGTTTGAATTTTCAAACGCATTTTTTGGTGGTGGAATTTATTGTTGGCTGCCACGGACAATATTGGCAATTGCTTGAATAAATCTGCCAATCGCATTTCCCTCACCAATCTTTGGCAAAATGTATATTGCTATAGTTGCCAGCAGCGCCAGCCCAATTGCCCAACCGAAACTGTAAAAAATTCCCCGAAGTATGCTCCAGCCAAGATTAGTTGATCTTCGAGTGGATCGCTCAAGGCGATTCAGCGCTTTTATTAGTCTGTCCTCGTCTTCAGCCATCTGCCTCCTAATTATATAATACAATTGTTCTGTAATAAAAAGAAGCCCTGCTGGTGTGCAGGGTTCGGTAGGGGCCGAAAAAGCGTGGTCAGTCGGATGCGGTGTCAGCGGCGTCTGTTTGAGCATCTCCAGCCTGTCTTCGATGGGGATGCACTCGACGCACAACTCCGCGCCTCCGTACTGGAATACCTGGGTGAAGTTGTGACACTTCGGGCAGATTCCGTATTGAGCCGGTCTCAAGGAAAATCACCTCACTTGTGAAGCGTATGTTGTTTAGAACAAATTATCAGTCCAGTTAAATATTGTCAAGCTCGGAGGACTTTTTTCAAATACTGGCCGGTGTAGGATTTTTTGTTTTTAGCTAGTTCTTCTGGAGCGCCGGTGGCTACAACTTCTCCACCATCGTCGCCGCCTTCTGGGCCGAGATCAATAATATGATCGGCGGATTTGATGACATCAAAATTATGTTCGATAACAATAACAGTATTGCCTTTATCAACTAGAGCCATAAGAACTCCTAGTAATTTCTTTACGTCATCAAAATGTAGACCAGTAGTTGGCTCATCAAGAATATACAAAGTTTTTCCAGTTGACTTGCGGGAAAGTTCAGTAGAGAGTTTGATCCTCTGCGCTTCACCGCCAGAAAGCGTAGTTGCGCTCTGGCCGAGCTTAATATAGCCGAGCCCAACATCAGAGAGAACTTTTAGTTTGTTTTTGATCATTGGAATATTTTCAAAAAAGGCAAGCGCTTCGTCAACCGTCATATCCAAAACCTCATAGATATTTTTATCTTTGTAATGAATCTCTAGGGCTTCTTGGTTATAGCGTCGGCCTTTGCATTCTGGACAAGTAATGTAGACATTTGGTAGAAAATGCATCTCGATTTTCAAGACTCCGCCGCCGTGGCAACGCTCGCAACGTCCACCTTTGACATTGAATGAAAAACGACCGGAGCGGTAACCACGAAGTTTTGCTTCAGTAGTTAAAGCGAACAAATCACGAATAAAAGTAAATACTGAAGTATATGTTGCTGGGTTTGAGCGCGGGGTTTTGCCAATCGGAGATTGATCAATTGTAATTACCTTATCAATATATTCTGTGCCTTTTATCTCCTTGTGAGAGCCAGCTTTTTCTTTGGCATGATAGAATTTCGCCGCTAATGCCTTTGACAGAATATCATTGACCAGAGTTGACTTACCTGATCCAGAGACACCGGTAACACAGACAAAAGTGTTTAGGGGAATCTCAACCGTAATATTTTTTAGATTATTTTCTGCTGCCCCGATGATTGAGAGAATATTTCCGTTCCCAAAACGCCTGATTTTCGGAGTAGGAATATTCTTTCTGCCCGATAGGTACTGGCCAGTTATTGAGTCGCTTTTCTCGATTGCAGTCGGTGTGCCTTCAAAGACAATTTCGCCACCTCGATCACCCGCTCCAGGGCCGATATCTATTAACCAGTCTGCGGAGCGAATAGTTTCTTCATCATGTTCAACAAT
>Ga0210056_1001843_pt1 | contig 18223 bp, 6 predicted proteins | sample CryGeyCG2014_080_2_FD_183965 | JGI IMG/M metagenome (GOLD analysis project Ga0210056, IMG submission 183965) | Groundwater microbial communities from aquifer - Crystal Geyser CG07_land_8/20/14_0.80 (SPAdes) (version 2) | ecosystem: Environmental > Aquatic > Deep subsurface > Groundwater | place... | reverse complement strand
AAATCTTTTTTGGTCATTTATCCCCCCCCATTCCTAAAAGTTATTTATTGGAAGTATAATACCAGCAAAAAGTTACGGTGTCAAGAAATTTCATGAGGTCCGACCTCTGGCCTCTCATATTACCAGTGAAAGACTCTCTTCACCAAGTAAATCAACTATGCCCTGAATTAACTTCTCAGATGGTGTAACGTAAAGTTCCTCTCCCACTACTAATTGCACCCGGGATTTTGCCAGGTTATCTAACTTAAGGTATATAGGAATGTTTCCGGGCGAGGCTGCCAATATTTCTTTAAGGGTTATCAAGACATTTTCTCTTAAACCGGAGAGATTTATGCTCATCGCTGTAATAAACCGGTATATTTCATCAAAAGGAAACAAGTCATTGACAATTATCTTAGGGGTATCTTCTTTTAAATTGAGGCTGCCTCTTACCAAAACCACGGTGCCAGGATGAATATAGCGCGATACCTTTTGGTATGCCCTTGGAAAAACCAAGAGTTCTATTGATCCTTCAAGGTCTTCAAGCTTTAATATGGCCATTTTTTCTTGCTTAGCGCGAGTAGTAGTATTTTTGATCTTTGAGATCAAGCCGACTATTTTGACTTCGTCCTCATCTCTATGCTGGCGTAGATTACTTATAGAAGACGAAACAAAGCGTTTAAGCTGCCGGGCATAGCGCGCCAAAGGGTGGCCGGATATATAAAATCCCAGCATATCTTTTTCAAATGCCAATAATTGCGATTCAGGCCACTCCTTAATATGCAAAATATTATTTGCTGATTGTTTAAAGACATCACAAGCGAATCCCGAATCAAAAAAGGAGAACTGTCCCTTGGCTTTTTCTTTTTGCATGCGGGAAGCAGATTCTAAAATTGTATCCAAAGCGCTAACCATCTGGGCGCGCGGCATATTAAAAGAATCCATTGTGCCGCATTTAATCATGCTCTCTAAAACTTTCCTATTGGCCATGCGTAAATCAATGCGCTGGCAGAGGTCTTCTAAAGAAACAAAGCTGGTATTTTTTCTCGCTTCAACTATTGAATCCACAGCCCCACGCCCTACATTCTTAACCGCTAAAAGTCCGAACCTTATGGTTTTGTTATCTATAACCTTAAATAAAGCCTCGCTTTCATTGATATCCGGAGGCAAGATTGTGAGGCCCATCCGTTGGGCCTCATTAACATACTCAACTATCTTATCCGTATTATCACGCTCAGAAGTTAAGAGCGCAGTCATAAACTCAACCGGATAATTAGCCTTTAGGTATGCAGTCCGATATGATATAAGCGCATAGGCGGTGCTATGACTTCGATTAAAGCCATAGCCTGAAAAATACTCTATTAAATCAAAAATCTTCGTCGCTGTTGACTCCTTAATCCCGTTTTTAATGCAGCCGTGGATAAAATCGCTTCTTTGTTTTTCCATAACTTCGGGGATTTTTTTCCCCATAGCCTTGCGTAAAATATCCGCTTGCGCAAGGCTAAAACCGGCTAAAATCGAAGCGGCCTGCATAATTTGTTCCTGATAAACCATGATCCCGTAAGTTTCTTTTAAAATTGTCTCTAATTTCGGATGTTCATATTTAATAGGTATTAGGTTATGCCTGCGTTTGATAAAATCGTCAAGCATCCCTGAGCCAATCGGGCCCGGCCGGTATAAAGCCAAAAGCGCGATTATATCTTCAAAGCGTTCGGGGTCAAGTTTTTTTAATAGGTCGCGCATCCCTGAGCTCTCAACTTGGAAGATTCCGATTGTCTGAGCAGAAGCTAAAAGCTTATAGGTATTAGGGTCGTCTATCGGGAGTTTCTCTATAGCGACATCTTTACCGCGGGTTTTCTTAATGAGCTTTACGGTTTGGTCAATTACCGTCAGCGTCCTTAATCCTAAGAAGTCTACCTTCAATAACCCGATTTTTTCCAATATCCCCATACTAAAACCGGTGGTAATTTGATCGTCGCTGGTTTTAAATAATGGGCTATAATTCATTAAAGGCCTATCTGAGATAACTACTCCCGCCGCATGCACCGAAGCATGGCGATTTAGGCCCTCAAGCGATAAAGCGGCAGTAATAAGCTTATTTATTTGCGGGTCATTCTTATAAAGATTGCTTAGTTCTGGCTCGCTCTCTAACGCCTTCTTTAAGGTGATATCAGGTTCATTTGGGATCATTTTGGCAATGCGGTCAACATCGGCGTAGCTTATTCCCATTACCCTTCCTACATCGCGTAATACCGCGCGCGCCTGCATAGTCCCAAAGGTAATAATCTGGGCGACATTCTCCTGCCCGTATTTTTGAGTAACGTAATTAATAACCTCTTGCCTTCTCTCGTAGCAAAAGTCTATATCTATATCCGGGAGGCCCATACGCTCAGGGTTTAAAAACCTTTCAAATAGCAATCCGTATTTAATAGGATCTAAATCAGTGATGCCTAAAAGATAGCTAACTAAGCTTCCGGCTGCGCTCCCCCTTCCCGGCCCAACCGGAATTCCTTGGGCTTTGGCGTAATGAATAAAATCCCAGACAATGAGGAAATAACTGACAAAACCCATCTTTATGATGGTTTTTAATTCGTGATTAAGACGCTCGGTTATTTCCGGAGTGATTTTATCAAAGCGTTTTTTTAGGCCTTCTTCGCAAAGTTTTTCTAAGAATTCTTCTTTTGTTTCTCCCACCGGCGGATCGTATTTAGGAAGATGGATTTGTTTAAAATCTAACTCTAAGTTACAACGCGAGGCAATTTCTAAGGTGTTGGCAATAGCCTCGGGCACCTCCTTAAAGAGAGTTTTCATCTCGGCAGGTGATTTAAAATAAAATTCATCTGTCTGAAAGCGCATCCGGTTAGGGTCGTCTAGGGTTGTCTGGGTTTGAATGCACAGGAGCACTTCGTGGGTTGAGGCATTGTCGCGGGTCAGGTAATGCACATCATTTGTAGCTACGAGAGGAATATTCAATTCCTTTCCTACCTTGATTAATCCGGCATTGACAATTTTTTGTTCGGGAATAGAGTTTTCCTGAAGCTCAAGATAAAAATTATTTTTTCCTAATATATTTAGATAGGTATCCGCGGCCTTTAGGGCGTCGTTGAAACGTTTCTCTTTAAGCATTACCGGGATTTCGCCTTTTAAGCAAGCGCTTAAGCCAATAAGCCCCTTGGAATACTCTAGGAGTATATCTTTGTCAATACGCGGACGATAGTAAAATCCTTCCAGGTATCCTAAAGAAACTAACTTGATTAAATTTTGATACCCTATTTCATCCTGGGATAATAATATTAAGTGGTCGGAGGTGCCTTCTCTGCCTGACGCGGTTTTATCTAATCGGCTTCTCCGCGCGACATATACTTCGCAGCCGATAATAGGCTTGATTCCTGCTTTTTGCGCCTCTAAATAGAAATCAATTGCCCCAAACATATTGCCATGGTCGGTAATCGCCAGAGAATCCATCTTGTATTGATTAGCGAGATTTAGAATCTCGGGGATGCGGCAGGCGCCATCTAAGAGGCTGAATTGGGTATGCAGATGCAGGTGGACAAAGTCACTTCTAGACATTGCAAATTCTTATGTTCTCAGGTTCTCTGGTTCGTTAGTTCTTCAGTTCGTTAGTTTCAATAACTAGAGAACTTACGAACATTAGAACCCACGAACTCAAGAACTAATCTATTCCCACTCTATGGTCGCGGGAGGCTTGGAAGAGATATCGTAAACAACGCGGTTAACACCCTTTACTTCATTAATAATGCGGTTGGATATCTTCTCCATTATTTCGTAAGGAAGCTTGACCCAGTCCGCGGTCATGCCGTCCATACTGGAGACACAGCGTAAGGCCGCGACGTTTTCGTATGTGCGTTCGTCTCCCATTATGCCCACACTTTTTATAGGAAGTAATATAGCGAAAGACTGCCAGATAGATTCATAAAGATTAGCGGCGCGGATTTCATCAATAACTCTTTTGTCAACTTCGCGCAATATATTAAGGCGTTCTTCGGTTATCTCTCCGATTATTCTTATCGCTAATCCCGGGCCGGGAAAAGGCTGCCTCTGGACTATTGCCTCAGGAAGCCCGAGTTCTCTGCCGATTGAGCGCACTTCATCTTTAAATATTTCGCGCAGCGGTTCGATAAGCTTTAATTTCATATGCGCGGGTAAACCTCCGACATTATGGTGGCTCTTAATTTTTCTGCTAGGGGCGCCCGTTGGAGATATGGACTCAATTACGTCCGGATAAAGCGTACCTTGGGCCAAAAACTTTACACCACTAATTTTATCCGCTTCCTCTTCAAACGTTTTTATAAACTCACCGCCTATAATCTTTCTTTTTTCTTCCGGATCAGTAATTCCTTTAAGCCGGGCCAGGAATTTTTTGCTCCTGTCAACATAACCAAGATTTAAGTGGTAGATGCCGCGGAAAACCCCTCTTATCTGTTCTGGTTCATCCTTTCTTAATAAACCGTTATTAATAAAGATGCAGCGTAAATTCCTGCCTATTGCTTTATGTAGTAATAATGCCGTAACCGAAGAATCTACTCCGCCGCTTAAACCTAATACTACTTTATCTTTTCCCACGGTTTTCTTGATATTATCAATTGTTTCTTTAATGAACGACTGCATAGTCCAGCGGTTTGAGGCGCCGCATATCTTAAATAAGAAATTACCTAAGATTTGGCTGCCTTTTTCGGTGTGCGTTACTTCAGGATGGAACTGGACCGCGAATATTTTTCTCTTAGTGTTAGAGATTGCCGCTATCGGCGTATTCATGGTATGGGCGCTGGTATGAAATCCTTGCGGCATCTTAGTGACAAAATCTCCGTGGCTTGCCCAACAAGTAAAATTACCCGGGATATGAGAGAACAAATTCTGGGTATCATCAATAAATAATTCTACTTTACCGTATTCGCGCTCCTTAGTATGTTTGACTCTGCCTGCGAACATTTCCGCTATGGCTTGCATGCCGTAGCAGATACCTAATATCGGGATTCCTAATTTGAATATTCCCTTATCCGGATAGGGGCTTTTCTTATTCACGACCGAAGCAGGGCCTCCGGAAAGTATTAAACCCTTAGGAGCCATCGCGGCTATTTCACTTGCCGGGGTATTATAGGGAATAATCCTTGAAAATACTTTATTTTCCCTTACCCTGCGGGCGATTAACTGCGTATATTGAGAACCGAAATCCAAAATTAATATAGTCTGCCTAATCATAATTTTATTTTTGCCTTTGATTTTACGCCCCCATTCCTACTCTTTGTCCAACCTGGAATATTTTACCTTCAGTCTGTATGGAAGGAGCAATGATAATTTCAACATCATGCATTTCTTTTAGGTTTGAGGCGCCCAGTGAACCCATGGAGGTTTTTAATGCGCCGACTAAATTTTGCGAACCGTCATCAACTTTGGCTGGCCCAAAGAGTATTTCTTTTAAAGTGCCGGTTGTCCCTACCTGAATACGCGTGCCACGCGGGAGATTAATATGGGATGTAGCCATGCCCCAGTGGAAACCTCTTCCCGGAGCTTCTTTCGCCCTGGCAAAGCTGGAACCGATCATTACCGCGTCCGCGCCGCAGGCAAAGGCCTTGCAGATATCTCCTCCGCGGTTCATCCCGCCATCAGTAATTATAGATACGTATCTCCCGGATCTTTTATAATAAAAATCGCGTGCGCCGGCAGCATCAACCGTAGCAGTTACTTGAGGTACACCTATACCTAATACGCCGCGGGTTGTGCAGGCTGCGCCCGGACCGACTCCGATTAATAAAGCTGCAGCACCCGTATCCATAAGTTCCAAGGTTGTTTCATAGGTTACGCAATTCCCTAAGATTACCGGTATTTCGGTAGATTTACAGAATTTATAAAGGTCTAATGTCTTGTATTCTTTTGAGATATGCCTGGTGGTAGTAACAGTTGATTGCACTACAAACATATCCGCGCCGGCGGCAATGGCAAGCTTGGAGAATTTATTGGCATTGGCCGGTATACAGCTTACTACCGCTGTCCCCTTGTTTTTCTTAATTTCAGAGACCCTCTTAGAAATTAACTTTTCTTTGATCGGGGTTGAATATACTGACTGAATTAATTCTGTGGCTTTTTGAGGGGAAGCTTTGGTAATTTTTTCCAGGACTGAATTCGGGTTTTCATAGCGGGTCTGTATACCATCTAAATTTAAGACCGCAATTCCGCCCAGATTAGACATCTCTTCGACAAATTTGACATCAACTACGCCGTCCATAGCTGCAGCGAGTATAGGAACCTTAAATTTCCTGCCTGCTATTTCAAAGAAAACATCTACCTCATTAGGATTAACTGTTTGTGCGCCGGGCACAAGCGCAATTTCATCAAAACCATAACATCTGCGGCTGCGCCTGCCTATACCTATCCACTCTGCCATTTTATAAACCTCTCTTGTTGTATAACCTGTTATTTAACAATAAGTTACGTATTTTTGCTTCTGGTATTGAGACTTGCTGTGAAAGGATAAAAAATTTTACACCAAGTAACCTATTTTGTCAAGGATAAAAAATAGAAAAGTAGTATCAAGATAATTGTTAAGCTAGAGTCAGTTCATATAAAAACCCCGGGTTTTCTAATCCCGGGGCTTTTAATAACTGCTTAATTATCTCTTATACTAAGGAATCCGCCAGAACCAACGCTTCCTTATATCCCTGGCTGGCCTCCTGCAGACAGCACTGGGTCTCTTCCAATATCCCCATTTTTACCAGTAATGCCATCAATTGTTCCCTGCGGCCCTCAAACTCACCCTTTTGCGAACAAGCTGCTAAGAGTTCTTTGATTCTCTCGCCGGAAGGAACTATTTGGCTATCCACCAGTTTCTCTATTCCGGAAAGCTCTTTATCAATATCAAAAACAGCCAATTCCGCCTTGCTTAAGACCGGGAGCTTCGGGTTTAGGCTGGCGAAATTACCCATCGGCTGGTAAATGATAGGCATAGCAGCGGGACGGAAATCGATTCCACCCACCTCTTTGTTCGGAATCGATGCTGAGCTTTTCGAAGCATCAATACCACTCGGAGCTTTTACCGCCGAGCTGGCGGCAAGCCTTTCCCTGGCATCAATTGCTGCCAAACGGTCTTCTTTAACCGCGCGTATTGCCTGTACATGATCTCCGGATTTTAAGCCATAGGCATTCGTGCCTGCAGCAACCTCAGCTATAGAAACTTCATTCTCTTCCGGCTCTGCTTCCTTAGAGCGATGCGATACTATCCACTCTATTCCATGCTCTTTAGCGATCCGAATGACTTCTAAAGTTCCCTGGTAGCCTTGCGCAGGATCATCTATACCTGTGGTCAAAAATCCATTCTGATTTAGTTTGATGAGAATCCCTATCCTTTTTGTTACTTTGCCATCTTTTCCAATAAATCCTCTTTTTTTAAGTAAGTTAATGAATTTCAAAAGAAGGCTGGCCTGAGAAACAGTATTATCGTCCACAACAACCATAACCTTATCTCCAACTGCCTCAACAAGATCCAGTAACCCATCCCAATCATTCTCAGCTACACCATCTTCAATTGAATCTATCGGATATTTTTTAGCCCAGGACGCGTATATTCCTGCTAGCTCTTTAGAAGTAATCTGGCGACCTTCATAGTTATAAAGGTTCTCATGTCCCTCTACGAGCATAGAAGTAGCTGCTGGATCCAAAGCCAATGCTACAGTCCCGACTTTTCCGGCAGTGGACGGCTCATACCCGGAATTCTTAATAGCGGCTATCTTGCAATTTAAGACAAACTCATGCACCCCTATTCCCTGATCCCTTAAAGCAGGAATATCTAAATTAGGAATATTATATGAATTTGCCTTTTGATAAATTTCCTTTAGTCTACCCATAGTCAAGTCTTCTATTTTATATCCGCCTTCTTTACCTCTCAATTTACCAACGCCTTTATCATTCGGGTCAGCTTTTAAGCCTAAGGCTTGGTAGATCAGGCCGAGTTGCCTATCTATATTATCGTTCATCATATTGCCTTCAGCTGTAGTTTTACCGATTGGCACTACCATAAACTCTTGCATGTCTAAACTATTTTCAGCGTGTTGTCCGCCATTAGTTATATTATATTGTATCTTCGTCTTAGGAACGCCTTTAGAAGCAAGATCAGGAGCGAGAAGGCGGATAAACTCATAAGGCTCCAAGCCCATTTGACTAGCAGCTGCCCAAGCAGAAGGCATTTGATAACCTAATGTTGTCTCTGCGCCTAATTTGTCTTTACCCATACTTAACATTAGTTTGGCAATTTCAACTACTTGATCCGCGCCTAAACCCAGACGCGCAGCTTCTTCGTTAACCAATCTTACATTTTTAGCAACTTGTTCAAAACCAACATCCTGCATAATAGTCTTTGCTTCACCTTCACCTGTAGAAGTGCCCGCAGGAATCACAAAATGCCCCTTTGCTCCGCCTTTTAATTGTATATCCACTCTCAATGTAGGTGCGCCTAAAGTAGTAGTTTGCGAAGGAACAACATCTACCACAGTAAACTCAATCGCCGAGCTGACTGCGATGGCAGTATTTGCTAAAGGAGCTGCCTGCATTAAAGCGCCGATACTCTTCTGGCGGCTTAAGACTAACAAAAGCTGCTCTTTCATCTCATTCATCTTAAAGGAATAACTCATCTCATTATCATAACCAACAGGCATCCTGTAAATATTACCTAACACCTGCTCAATGAAATCCTCATAAAGAATAGAACCGGTGCGCAGACCTGTAATAGTGTCCTTCCAGCGATAGCGGTCATTAACCTTATCACTGGGGTTAAATACCCTTAAGATTTCCGGATATTCCAGTCCAACCCTGATAAGATAATTACGCACTAATTCTTGGGAGACATTATCGGGAAGCTGAATCAAAAGGTCAAAAATTGACCCGCCCACAATATCGGTAGCGCCGTCAACATAGGCTGTAGGCGTACGCAAGGCTGTAAAAAGAGTAGTTAATGCAAGGTGTTGTTTTACTCCTTTAGCCGCGCCGGTTGACTTAGGGTTAAAATCGCCGTAAATACCTTTTTTATCTCCGGTAGTATACATATGTAAAGTCAAGCCCAATATAGCGAGTTGCCGCCTTCCAAACCCTCCAAACAGCGTTGATAGAGCAAGAGCCTCATAAAATCCACCATTAGTAGAACACGACGTAGGATTAATGTATACAGCGCCGCTCGGCTTAATCATAGGCAACTTTTGCAGATACTTGCCGGCTACATTAATACTGCCTCCTAAAGGAAGAAGCAGCTTTTTGGGGATCTGGGCTTTTAGATAAATAAAAAGCTCATCTTTCTGGCCTTTAGGCAAGCGCGAATTCTCAATCTGGCCCAATATCTCTTTTAAACGGATTAATTCTTCCGGCGCATCCCCTAATTTTTCGCTGGAAAATCCTAAATTATCTTTAGCTACCATGCTCCAGAGAGTGGGCCCGTCAAGCTTTACCAGCTTATCATTGTAAGCTTTGTTCAACGCCTGATCGCCTATTTCTACTCCGCCGGGTATAGCATCAATTGATATACCAAAATAATACGACTTACCTTCTTCTTGGATTATAGCCGGACGGGGAATATTATCCAGACTAGCACCTTCTTTTTGCAGTTCGGCCTTAAGCCTGGAATTGAAGCTGGCTATATCGGCAAAATAAACCCTGCCTACTTTTTTATTATCCAGAAGTATATCCACCGGATATACGCTAGATATCTGGGCCTGGGTTTGAAAATCCAACTGGGCTGTCAAAACTTTAGTACCGGCCTCAAAACTAAGCCGCTTATTAGCAATAAGTTCAGCGATTGGAATTAAAACTCCGCCTTGAGTCCTGATTCCTAAACCAGAATCTTTAATTACTGCGTCGCTAAACATTGCTATGGTTGAAGCTAAAGCAGCGGCAAATTTCTCCTCTTGGGTAGCGCCCTTAATTTCGCGAGTCCTGACTAAATAGCGGCCCAAATAACCTGGTTCCTGGGCATTGATATCGCTAGCCAGACGGAAGGCTAAAGCCAGCCTACCGATGCGGCCTGTTCCATCATCAACCTCATAGGGTTTCTGAGAAGGCAGGACTATCTTTGGGTTTTCAACCTTAAGATTACGGAAGATAGAGATAAAATTAGCTTCACTTAATATGCCTGCAAACTGTAGTATATCATAGGCAAAATTACTGCCTAAGCTGGCATAAACCCGGTTGATATTATCTTTCTCCGCTTGAGAAAGATTGACCCCTTTTTTACTGAGGTAATTAATCAATGCCTCTGGATTGGCCCCGTTAATTTCCAGGGCGCCTTGAGCACGTATAGCTTTATTTAACTTCTGGGCGTAATTCCCGATTTCAGCCCTAAGCGGCTCAAAGACCATCGGATCATTAAAACTTTCCTGCGCTAAACTAAGCAGGTGCCGGTAAGAACGGCCATAAAATCCGATGACAGCATCCTGCAATTCCCGGTTATCCACTGCGACTCCGGCCTGGGCATTAACATCAACCGTAGGAGTAACTAAAAGATACAAAAGCCAAGATAGCTGCTGCATATTATTAATACTACCCAGAAAACTCTCTAAGTTCTTGCCAAAACCGGGTATCTTTCCTTCCTGATCCTTACTAGAAACGAAAGAATTTAACAGGCTATCATATTTAATGCCCTCGGCTTGAACAATAGCCTGCGGCTCAATATTCCTGACTATGTTGCTTAAAAGGCTGACATGTGTAAGAACGCCCTTAGATAATTCATCAAAAAATAAAGGAGCGTATTTGGACAAGGCATTAAGCGAAGCTTCGGGCGTAGAAATATCTATACTTTCTTTTGGCCAAGAAAGTTCCTCTTTTATAAGGTTAACTAACGAAGGCTTTAAAGCTTCGAAATCAGAATTAATCTTTTCATTCAAAGACTCAACTGCCCGGTAATCCTTCTTCGCCCAAATTGGAATCTGGATAAGCAGGTCGTTCGTATCGGTCTTGATCGCGATCAAAGAAGGTATATCCACCGCTGCCGCGCCTAGTTTTCCGGCATCTAAAAGACTGGAACGCATTTGTTTATCCGCTATATTTATACCCTGCTCTGTTAAACGGCTCTTAAGATATTCCTGGACCGCGAGAGTAGCTGCTTTTTCATCTTTAGCCGCAGCTAATTTTTCCTTAAGCTCTGCCGGGACATTTTCAGCCAAAATAGCTATAGGCATAACCATGTAACCATACATCAACTTAGCCTGATCGGCAAAGGTACCATCTGGAACCGCCACATAAATACCGTTTTTCCTAAATAGATCCAAAGCAGCCTGCCTATAAGCGCCGCTGGCATCTATTGAAGTATCTTCGGAAAGAGTGCTGATAGTAGGCAAAACCATTGCGCCGGGAAAAGCGTTTTTAATTACACTATGAATCCCAAAAAGCGACTCTGCCGTATCCATTTTAAGCATGGCCCGCACCGCAGCCAGATTAGCTACTCCTTGAGTCAAAGCCTCAAGCAAAGCCCCGCCGGCCGTAGAGGTCCTAACGCTTTCATCTAACTTAAAACCGGGCGTGGCTTTTTCTACCACATTAAGGGCATTATTCATATCTCCGCCGGCAAAGAAAACAGCTACGCCTATTTTTGCCGCTTCATTTGCAGCTAAAACTATTTCAATTGTTCCTTTACTAGAGCCGCCTTTTTCTTTGGCTTTATCAAAAACTCCGGCTCCTCCGTTTAAGATCAGACCGTCGCCTGCTTTCAGAGATTTGATATAAGCAACAATCTCTTGGGCTGACTCATCCCCAATATCAATCTGAGAATCTTCTAAAGTAATATCCTCTAATTTCACTGACGAGTCTTTCCCTAACACCACAAAATCTTTAGGCAAAAGGACATTTACTTTGGAGGCTTTTATTTTTTCAATACCTCCGGATACGCTCTTTATATCTGCTTCCTTAGAAGGCATAATTGATTTACCTATCTCGTTGCCCTGATCCTTAAGATAAGGATTGGCTTGAGCTCCGACTATCATCAGGGTTCCTGCAGAAGCTTGTATAGCCTTAGACAAATTACCAAAAGAAGCGTATTTATCAAATTTTTTACCACCAAACATAGCGCTTAAGCGCCCTAAAACCTTAGCTTGAAAATCAAGCACTGCCTGGCTATCTTTGGCGAATTTAAACCCGGCTGCCCTGTTCTCCTCAGGAAAAAGCCAGGCCATCCGAATAGACGAATCTTCGCCTCTATGGGCCTTGTCAAAAGCCTCATTAACATAAACTAAATTATTTACAGTCCTTCCGGTTAAACTTACGAGCTGTTCTTCAAAGGCTTTTTTCTCAGCCATAAGTTGGGCGTTATCTTTTTCTTTGGCTTTTTTATCCGCCTTAAGCTGCTCGGCACGGTAAAAACGGATATTTTCCAGCACAAACATTATCCTTTTATCGCTGAATTTAGCCTTAGATTCCTGGATTGTTTTTTCAGCTTGGGCTAAATCAAAAGGCAATAATACGATTTCTACGTCCTTAAGGCCTTTCTTTGCCAGAAAATCCCTGGCTGATTCTACCATTGGTTCAAGCGAAGATTCCTTTTCGTATCCTTTTTTAGGATCAGGCCTGCCGGCATGAGTCATAGCATAAATGTATTTAAGACCGACATTATCAAAAAGGTTGATTATCGCTTCAGTAGAAGCCTCGATCTTTTCGGGATCATCAATCCTTCCTTCTTTTAACGGTACATTCCAGTCAGCGGCTAACATCCCCGAATCAATGCCTTTAGCTTTTACCACTGTGACAAGGTCATTGATTACTCTTACCTTAATAGATACGGGACTGCTTACTTGTCCTGGCATATCCATCCCGGGAGGCGTGGTTAATCCCGCTAATACCAGCGAACCGGCTATAGAACTGGCTGCTCTATCTAAAAAGCTTACGCCCTGAGTTGCCGCATCTAATTCCTGACCTGTAAGGACTTGGCCGCCGCTAAAATATGAGCGGATTACCTGGCCCGTAGGAGTACGGACTGTTTCCTTAATATTATATTCGCCTTGAGCGAAGGATTTCTTATAAGCCTCAAAATAAGTAGACTTAGACCAAACTGCAACAGAAGTAAGCCCGGTAAGGTCTTTTCTATCAATACGCGAGGCGTATTTTCCGGCCTGACCGGTAAAATGAGACTTAAACCAGCGGGAGAGGATAATGGAATAATAGACCTGCCTTAAGGAGGCGTAACGTTTAGAGAGATTAACTTCTTTGGTCAGTTTAGGGATTATGAGTTCGCGGATTAACTGGGAAGAATATTCGTTTAGAGTCTTGGCGCGCTCATCCTTAAAGTTATAAACGCTGGAATCCTTAAGGAAATCCTGCTCGAGCATTACCTTTAATGTAGCCTTATAGATATAAGCGCTGTCTTTGGTTTGGCGGACAATGATTTCATTGGGGACTATCCAAGGACGGGTCAAAGTAGGAATAGTTACTTCCTGGTAGCCGTAGAGCTCTTCGGCCTTCTGGTAAAGCCTGTTCCAGTATTCCTTACCTTCAGGGGTTTCGGGTGAGGTAAATTGGGCGGTATCTTTCTTAAGCTGCAGGTCTGTCTCAAGCATGATTTTGCCTACATCAGTCCTGGCTAAGTAGTCATCTATGATGTTATCTTGGGAATCTGGGCGCAGATTTACCCAAAACTTATCGCTAGGAAGATTTATACCTACTAAGAAGTAATTTAATAATTCCTTGGTTGAGGCGTTGAACTGGTCTCCTTTAAGCTCCTTGACATCGCCCTTATCCAGCATAACCTTAATATTATCATTAAGCGCGTCATAAGAGAAAAACCTGATATGCACCGGCCTAAACCTGTCCTGGACAAAGCCACCGGACATTCTGCTCAAATGCCCGGCCAGGTTAAGTTCCGTAGCAATGCTGGCGAAACCTAACTGTTGAAAGACTAAGCACAAGGAAACTAAAATGGAAGAAATTTTACGCCACATTCTTACAACCTCCTTCTTTTTAGGACAAGGTTATTAAATACTTTTTAAAATACTTTAAAACCAGGAAAAAAGAAAACCGATCTGACCCTTATCAGTTCGGCTTGATTATTTTATTTCGTGGCAGATTTCGGTCGTCCTCCGATAACCGAAAATATAATCAATTTCACTTAATTTTGGAAAGTATAACATGGCGGGCTGAATTTGTCAAGTTTTTTTTAGAGGTCTCTGAAAAAATCCTGTTTTGTAATTATGCGCTCTGTGCAAAGAGTTATTTCTCTTTCCTTTGCTTTCCAATCTTTAAAAGAACGTCTAATCCATCTCTTATCCTGCCCTAATGGCCAAAGCGGGCTGGAATACTTCCTTTATCGGCGGTGATTTTAATAATCTGGCAATTCTCTTGGCGTTCATCACTAAAAATGTCATGATTATCTGTATCGCCACCTTCCATTTGCCTCGGTATCTGGCTCTTGCTAAGCCGTGCCATTTCTTGGCTTCGCCGAATTTACGCTCTATCATCTTACGCAGCTTTAGAGCGCGTTTGCGATAACGGTTATTGCCGCCACTGAATAGATAACCTGCCTTTACAAAGACTCTTGCCCTGTCTTCTGTTGGCTTAATGCAGGTTGATTTAGCCGGACAGCTCTGACAGGCGGTAGTTGAAAAATAATACAAAAAACCTTCTTCTTGAGGAATCCTTCCGATAGAGAGATTGCCTTGAGGGCATCTAAGGGCGTTTTTCTTTTTATTTAACCTGAAGCCCTGCCAGGTTCTTCGGTTGCGGCGATGAAAAGTAATGTATGGCTTTATCTTCCTTGTGCCTAAGAGCTGATAATTATCGCCCGTATCGTAGATGCTATCGCCGATTAAACCGGAGACTTTAAGTTGTTTTTCTGCTTCTTTGTTGAGCAACGGCTCTAATCTCACTCCTTCTATTTCGTTGCCGGATAAGGTATCCACTGAAGTGATGATCTCGGATTCATCCTCGGCAATATGCGCCTTATAGCCACAGAAGTGGGCTTCGGCGCTCGGAGAAGTCCTGCCAAAGCGCGCATCAGTATCTATGAAGCTGGCAAGCTTGCCTTTCTTTTTACGATTCCAAGATACGGTATTTAATACACGGCAGAGTTCATCTGCTTCTTGGCTAAACTTACCCTTTACCTTCGCAATAAACTTCCGGGTTAGCTTGCGCTCTTGGGCAATCTCTTTCTTTTCCGGCTTGGTAAAGAACCGTGTTTTGCGAAGATACTTCTTCGCCAATTCCTTTGCCTTTTTTGGGTCAAACTTCGAGATAGCCTTGATAATGAATTTCCTGCCTTGATGAAGAAGATTTATCTTGTTGGATAAAGAGATGTCCGCATTTATCTTGGAGGCATCAACTATCTTGAGGCGTTCTCTTAAAAGGCCTTTGTCTTTTGCCTGAAGGACTATCCTATCAAAGAGCCTATCGAACCGTTCCTTGCCTAACCTTTCTCTAAAGACTACCAGCGATGTATCGTCGGGTGTGGGGTCGTGAATCTGAAGGCCAATGAAGTAACGGTAGAGAACATTGTATTTTACCTGCCTGGCTACCTCTACATCCGAGAGGTTATAGTAAAATTCCAAGAAGAGCATTTTAAAGAGGACCTCGGGCGGATAACTTGGCCTGCCTAATTGGCAATCATATAAATCTTTGGTTTCCTCCTCGACGAAAGAGAAGTCTATTTTGTCTTTGATATCCAGCAGGATGTGCTCAGCGGGAAGTAGATTCTCATAGACATAGCTATCAAAGAAGTCCTTCTGTTTATTTGGCTTACCTAACATATTGGCCTCCTGGTTTTGTTTATCACTCTATCTACCAATATGTTAGCATAAAATAGAGATGAGAGCAAGCATTTTATCCGACGGGGAAATAAATTCCTCCGACGATAAAATAGATAAAAATCAACTAGAGTTTTTCAGAGACCTCTTTTATGGTAGTGCTATAGCAAGATAAGAATGTCCTATTATTAGCAATTTAGAAATGTCCTATTTTTGGTTTTTAAAGAGCGCCGGCCAAAACTTCTTCGCTTATCTTTGTTTGATGTGAACCTGGCAACCGAAATGCCCTCCAAGGATTATCCATAGCTGCGGGATTATACACTCTTGGTTTGGATGGCTTGCGTGGCTGTTGGATCTTCTTAGGCCGTTGAGTAATTTCCCGATACCGTGGAAAATAAAGGGGACGGTTCTATTTTCAACCGTCCCCCTTTATTTAACGCCTAAAACCTAATTCCTATGACCTAAATTAATACATCCCTCCGCCACCCATACCACCCATTCCTCCCGGTGGCATTCCGCCTGGCATTCCGCTTTCTTTTTCCGGCTTATCTACGATTAAAGCTTCAGTGGTTAAGAGTAGCGATGCGATACTAGCTGCATTCTGTAAGGCTGAACGCGTAACCTTAGTCGGGTCAATTACCCCGGCATCAATCATATCCACATAGGCATCCTGAGATACATCATAACCTACGTTGGTTTTTTCCTGCTTGACTCGCATTAGTACTACTGAACCCTCTAATCCCGCGTTTTGGGTAATCTGCCTGATCGGCTCTTCAAGGGCGCGGCGCACGATATCCACGCCTATTTTTTCATCACCTTCAAGCTTTAGTTTATCCAAGACAGGGATGCAGCGGATTAATGCAACACCTCCGCCGGGTATAATACCCTCTTCAACTGCCGCGCGGGTCGCGTGTAATGCGTCTTCAACACGGGCCTTCTTTTCTTTCATTTCAGTCTCGGTTGCGGCGCCGACATTGATTACCGCTACGCCTCCGGCAAGCTTTGCCAAGCGCTCCTGCAGTTTTTCTTTGTCATAATCAGAATCAGTATCGTCAATCTGTTTCTTTAATTGGGCAATGCGGGCATTAACCCCTGCCTGTTTGCCTGCGCCTTCAACTATCGTAGTGTTTTCTTTATTAATCTTTACTTTTTTTGCCTTACCTAAATCATTAAGGTCAACGTTTTCTAACTTTATTCCTAAATCTTCAGTCAGGGCTTTACCGCTGGTTAATATTGCTATATCTTCAAGCATAGCCTTGCGTCTGTCGCCATAACCGGGAGCCTTTACTGCGCAGGAAACAAATGTTCCCTTTAGTTTATTTACAACCAGAGTCGCCAATGCCTCGCCGTCAACCTCTTCAGCAATAACTAAAAGCGGCTTGCCGGTGTGGGCAATCTTTTCCAAAAGCGGAAGAAGGTCTTTTAAGGAAGATATCTTTTTCTCATGGATTAAGATATAAACATCCTCTAAGACGCATTCCATTCTTTCGGCATCAGTAACAAAATAGGGCGATAAATAACCCTGATCAAACTGCATACCTTCAACTAATTCCAGGGTAGTGGCAGTAGTTTTTGCTTCTTCAACGGTAATGACGCCGTCTTTGCCGACCTTTTCCATAGCTTCAGCAATTTGGTCACCTATGCTGACATCGCCATTAGCAGCGATTGAGGCTACCTGAGCCACCTCTTTTTTCTCTCTGGCATTAATCGGTTTGGAAAGCTTGGCTAATTCTTCCACAACTTTTTCAACAGCCTTTTCAATCCCGCGTTTTAAAGCCATAGGATTGGCTCCGGCAGTAACATTCTTTAAGCCTTCGCGATAAATTGCTTCAGCTAAGATTGTAGCGGTAGTGGTCCCATCACCGGCAATATCTGAAGTCTTCTCGGCTACTTCTTTAACCATCTGAGCGCCCATATTTTCATAGGGATCTTCTAAATCAATCTCTTTGGCTACGGTAACGCCATCCTTAGTAATGGTCGGAGAACCGAATTTCTTATCAATAACTACATTGCGGCCTTTGGGCCCTAAGGTTACCTTGACCGCGCGGGCTAACTGCTCAACACCGCTTAAAAGTTTCCTGCGGCCTTCATCCTGATACAATAACTGCTTTGCCATTTCATTTACCTCCTTAAAATTGACATTTCGTTTACCGTTAACCGCTTACCGTTAATCGTGAAAACGGTAAACAGTACACGAAACTTGTCATTTTATTATAGCGAGGATGTCCTCTTCGCGCATAATCAATAATTCTTCGCCGTCCTTGGTGGTAATCTCATTGCCGGAATATTTTCCGTATAAGACCTTATCCCCAGCCTTTACTTCCGGAGCCTGAATACTTCCGCTATCTAAAACTTTACCTTTGCCCACAGCTACAACTTTACCTTCTTGAGGTTTTTCTTTAGCTGTATCCGGTATTACTATCCCGCCCTTAGATTTAGCCTCTGCCTCTAAAGGTTTGACTACAACTCTGTCTCCCAATGGCTTAATCTCCATCTTTAAACACCTCCCTTTAATCTGTACTTTC
>Ga0210056_1001839_pt1 | contig 18234 bp, 17 predicted proteins | sample CryGeyCG2014_080_2_FD_183965 | JGI IMG/M metagenome (GOLD analysis project Ga0210056, IMG submission 183965) | Groundwater microbial communities from aquifer - Crystal Geyser CG07_land_8/20/14_0.80 (SPAdes) (version 2) | ecosystem: Environmental > Aquatic > Deep subsurface > Groundwater | place... | reverse complement strand
CCGGAAGCAGAAAATACCAACGCTTGAACTTGTTCAGCCGCAGAATCTGGAATTGGTAAAAGTATAAAATTATGGGTAACGAAGCGATGTTTCATATTTACTTTTACAGGAGAAAAAAGACTTGACCAGGCGCCGCAACAGTATTCGGCGAGCAAAGAAGAGTCTCTATATGAATAGAACGAATTTTGATTTTGGACTTATTGAGGAAGTGTTTTGCAGAGCTAAAGAAAAAATAGCATACATTAAATAAGATGTAATTTTGTCTTGACATTACACTACAAATAGCGTATACTTTAAGTAGGCTAAAAAGTTAGTATGAGAAAGAAACTATATACTATTGGGACGAAAGAAGTCCTTCGGGATGATATGGGGAGATTTTATGAAAAGAAAAATAATAGTTCCTAAGACAGTAAGCCAGCATATTGAGGAAGAGTTTAGAAATAGCCCCGAGTTTAGAAAAGCTTACGACGAAGAAGTGACAAGGTTACAAATAGGTTACAAGATTACTCAGTTAAGGCAAATGAGGCATTTAAGCCAGGCAGAATTAGCAAAAAAGGTTAACACTACTCAGCAGACCATCTCGCGCTTGGAGGATTTAAGAAATTCACGCATTAATCTTAAAACCCTTGCCCGGCTTGCCGCTGCTTTAAAAGCAAGGCTCAGCATAGACTTTATTCCCCGCGAACTGAGTGTATAATATTTGGAATATTAATTTGAAGCGGTATTAGAAATCAGGTTTAATTTCGGACTTAGACTTATAAAGTATAGTTTATATTCTATACAGAGCATAGCTTATAAACTATAAAGTGAGTAGGAGAAAGACATGACTTATGCGGTGATATTAGCGGGCGGTGTAGGGAGCAGGTTCTGGCCGTTTAGCCGCGAGCTTGAGCCGAAGCAGTTTATGAGGATTATCGGAGAAGATAGCCTGCTGCAATCTACCATTAAGCGCTTAAAAGGCGTTATAGAGCCCAAAAATATTTATATAGTTACCAATAATATATATTTCTATGAAGTTAAGGAGCAAATTGCTAAATTCAGAATTTCTGATAAGAATATAATCTTAGAGCCGCAAGGAAAGAATACCGCTCCGGCAATAGGGTTAAGCGCCCGGTTAATCAGCAAAAAAGATAAAGAGGCGATATTGGTTGTGCTGCCGGCGGATCATTATATAAAGGATTTAGGTAAATTTAAGCAGGTTATTAAGAGGGCGATAGATTGCGCTAAAGATAATTTACTGGTTACTATCGGAGTTAGGCCAGTTAATCCATCTACGGGGTACGGATATATTAAAGTCAAGGCCGCCTCAAGCGTAGGTTGCTTTAGGGTGGATAAATTTTTAGAGAAGCCAAATTTAAATAAGGCCAGGTTGTATATTAAAAATAAAAATTTCTTTTGGAATAGCGGGATGTTTGTTTGGAAGGCTTCAGTATATTTAAAAGAAGTAGAGAGATATTTGCCGGATTTATCCAAACAATTATCTTTAATAAAGACAAAAGATGATATAAATAATGTCTGGCAAAGAATTAAGCCTATATCAGTAGACTACGGAATAATGGAGCACGCAAAGGATATAGCGCTTATTCCGGCTGACTTTTACTGGACGGATTTAGGAAGTTGGGACGCGCTGGCTGAGATTTTTCCGAAAGATAAAAAAGGTAATATTCTTTCCGCGGATACGTTTAATTTAAATAGCGAAGGGCTCTGCGTGTTTAGCCGGGGGAACCGTTTAATTTCTACTATTGGGCTAAAGGATATTGTAATCGCGGATACTCCGGATGCGTTATTGGTTTGCAGGAGGGACAAAACTCAAGATGTAAAGCGCCTGGTTGAGAAGTTGAAGCTGCTTAAGCGCAGAGAGCATCTGGCGCATCTGACTGAGCGCAGGCCGTGGGGGTCATTTACTATTTTAGAGGAGAGGGTGGGTTTTAAGATTAAGTTGATTGAGATAAATCCGGGCAAACGTTTAAACCTGCAAAGGCATAAGAGCCGCGCCGAGCACTGGGTGGTGGTTTCCGGAAGAGCAAAGATTACCATAGGCGGAAAAGTTTTTAGCGTTGACACTAACCGCAGCGTCTATGTGCCGATGGGCGTAAGGCACCGCTTAGAAAATCTCGCAAAGGTTCCGGTTAGAATAGTTGAAATCCAGACCGGTATCTATTTAGGTGAAGACGATATAGAAAGATTTGAAGATGATTTTAAGAGATAGGGATTGTTTCTATGACTATAAAGAAAGTCCTGATTATTAATCCTTTTGGCATCGGGGACGTTTTGTTTACCACGCCCGTAATCAGGGCGATAAAAGAAAAATACCCGGATAGCTTTATCGGGTATTGGTGTAATCAACGGGTTGAGCCTCTAATACGGATGAATTCTAAAATATATAAGGTTTTTGCTTTATCGCGCGGGGATATTAAGAAATTATACCAAGAATCATTCTTGAGCGGGTTTTGGAATTCCCTGAAATTGGTCTTTAGCCTAAAAAAAGAACATTTTGATATTTGCCTTGATTTTTCTCTTGACCATCGCTATAGCCTACTTTCAAAAATCGTTGGGATAAAGAAGCGGATTGGTTTTAATTATAAGGGGCGCGGCAGGTTTCTTACCGATAAAATTGATATAACCGGCTATAATCAAAAGCATATTGTAGAGTATTATCTGGATTTGCTGCGATTCTTAAATATAGAGCCTAAAGATAAGTCTTTAGAATTATCCATCCCTATTGCCGCTCTAATAAAGGCCAAGAATATCCTTAGCGGGGCTCAAGTAGAAGGGGGGGATTTAATAATTGGAATTGCCCCGGGAGGCGGAGGAAGCTGGGGGAAGGACGCGGGGTATAAGCATTGGCCGGCGCTAAGATTTGCTCAAGTTGCGGATAAATTAATAGATGAATTTAAGACAAAGATTGTTTTAGTCGGTGATGATACTGAGCGGGCGATCGCCGATGTTATTGTAAATTCTATGCGCACGAAGCCGATAGATTTAGTAGGTAAGGTCAGCCTTGAAGTTTTGCCCGGACTAATCAAAACCTTTAATCTTTTTATAACTAATGACGGCGGGCCAATGCACATAGCAGTGGCTTTGAGGGTAAAGACAGTCTCCGTATTTGGCCCGGTAAGCGAAATAGTTTATGGCCCATACCCTGACAATAGAAATCATGTAGTTTTGAAGTGGGATGGAGAATGCCGGCCGTGTTATAAGAATTTCCGTATGCCGGTTTGCGATAAGGATAAAGAGTGTTTAAAACAGGTGAGTGCTGATGCGGTGTTTGAAGCTAGTCGTATACTGTTAAGTTAGAAATAAAAGGGGAAAAAATGAAAATATCCGCGTTGGATTTAAAAAGGCAGATCGCTCCGATTCGTCAAGAGTCGGATATGGCAATTAAAGAGGTAATTGATAGCGCCGGTTTTATTTTGGGCAAGGCTGTTGAGAATTTTGAGCAGAACGCCGCAAAATATTGCAAGGTTAAATACGCGGTGGGGGTTTCTAACGGGACTGATGCTATAAGTTTAGCCTTGCTCGCCTTAAGTATTAAAGCAGGAGATGGAGTAATTTGTCCCGCGTTTACTTATTACGCCACTGCCGGGGCAATAGCTGCTATAGGAGCACGCCCGGTTTTTGCGGATATAGACCGGGATACTTATAATATTTCTTTGGAGAGCGTGGAAAAGATTTTATCGAGGAAAAATCGGCGGATGCCGTTCAAAATTAAAGCGATTATCCCGGCGCATCTTTATGGGCAATGCGCGGATATGGATGGGATTTTGAAGCTGGCACGTAAATATAAAATAAAAGTAATAGAAGATACAGCGCAGGCGTTTGGCGCGGAGTATCGCGGGAAAAAAGGCGGGACAATTGGCAATTGCGGCGCGGTAAGTTTTTATCCGGGCAAGAATTTGGGCGCGTTTGGCGACGCGGGATTAATTTTGACAAATAGTAAAAGTTTGGCAGAAAAAATAAAGATTTTGCGCAACCAGGGCAATAAGAGTAAATATATTCATTTAATGCTTGGCCGTAATAACCGTATGGATGCAATTCAGGCGGTAGTTCTTAATGTTAAGCTTAAATATCTAGATAGTTGGAACAAACAGAGACAGGAGCTTGCCGCGTATTTTAATAAAAAGTTAGCCGGCCTTGCGATTAAAACGCCTTTTATTGCGCCTTACTCAACGCATATTTATCATCAATATATTTTAAGAGTGCCTAAATCAAATAAGGGGATTTTAGGGTATCTTCAGGCAAAAGGTATTGATTCACGAGTATTTTATCCTCTGCCGCTGCATTTGCAGAAATGTTTTAAGTATTTAGGATACAAAAAAGGTGATTTTCCCGAGGCAGAAAAAGCGGCTCGGCAAACATTGACTTTACCCATTGATCCTAATTTAACCCCAGAAGAAAAAGATTATATTATTCAATCCGTAAAGGAGTTTATAACAGAGAAGGGCCCCGATAAATGGAAAAAATAAATTTAAGCGCGGTAATCTTAACAAAAAATAGCGAGTTAATTATTGAAGATTCTTTAAAGAGCGTTTGCGATTGGGTGGGTGAGATAGTTGTAGTTGATGATATGAGTACTGACAAAACTTTGGATATCGTCAGGAAATATACGGATAAAATTCAAATTAGAAAATGGGATCGAGAAGGGGCGCATAGGAATTTTGCGTATTCTTTAGCCAAGTTTGATTATATTTTAAGCCTTGATTCTGATGAGCGGGTGACACCCGAGCTAAGAGATGAAATTATAGGAATATTTAAGGAAGGGCCGAAATTCGTAGGCTATAATATTCCACATAGGAATTTTATCGGGAATTACTGGATTAAATACGGCGGATGGTATCCTAATGCAAAGTTAAAGATGTATGTGAAGAAAGGCTTTAGGTATGAAGAGGAGGCAGAATATCATCCGCGGGCTTTTTTGGAAGGTAAAACATGCACTCTAAAGTCGGATATAATTCATTACGCTTACAGGGATTTTCAGAACCTTTTTTCCAAATTGAACCACCAGACAGATTTTGAAGCTAAGAAATGGGTAAGGGATAATAGAAAGATGAGTTTTTCTTTGTGTATGGTAAAGGCTATTTCAAGGTTTATCAAGTTTTACTATGTCAAAAAGGGAAAGAAAGACGGATTTATCGGTTTTATGATGGCTTTGGCGTCAGCCGCGTATCAATTGATGACTTACGCTAAGTATTGGGAAATAAAGAAAAAAACTTGTGGGTTTTGTAAATGAAAGTAATATTCCTCGATCGTGATGGAGTAATTAATAAATACCCCGGGGATGGGCTGTATGTTACTTCCTTAAAGAAGTTTAAATTCCTGCCGGGGGTAAAGAAGGCAATTGCTTTGTTGGGTAGGGCAGGATTTAAGATATTTGTTGCTTCAAATCAGGCGGGCGTTGGTAAAGGTATTTACAGTCAAAGGGCCCTTGATAATATAACTGCCAAGATGCTCGGCGATATTGAGCGCTCAGGCGGAAGGATTACCAAAGTTTATTATTGCGCGCACCGTAAGGATGCGGGCTGTAATTGCCGCAAGCCTAAGCCCGGAATGCTTAAAAAAGCAGCCAAAGAATTTAAGTTTAACCTTAAAAACGCCTATTTTGTGGGCGATACCATCCGCGATGTTTTTACTGCCAAGAATGCCGGTTGTAAACCTATTCTTGTTCTTTCCGGGAAGGAAAAAATAGAAGATAAGAAAAGTAGGGCAGGTTTAAACCTGCCCTACTATCATATATTTAAGGACTTAAAGGAAGCGGCCAAATTTATAATAGCTAAAAATTAAAATCAGGGACAGTCCCTGTGAAAGATTATGAGAGTATTAATTGTTTACGCTTCATCCGGCGCAGGGCATCGCAGGGCAGCTGAGGCAATCTATGATTACCTAAAAGCCAATCGTCTTGATTTGAGCTTGAAAATGGTAGATGTATTGGATAGGACCAACGCCTTATTCAGGTTTGATTATACCGTAGGGTATTCGTTTTTAGTAAAATACGCGGTCTCTTTGTGGCGTTTTGCTTTTTGGCTTACGAAGTTCAAGTTATTCCGTTTTTTAAGTTCACCCATAGCGACATTTGTCAACAATATTAATTCCCTAAGTTTTATTCGTTATCTTATACGAAAAAATCCGGATGTAATTATCTCAACGCATTTCTTGCCGGCGGATATAGCGGCGCTCTTAAAACGCAGCCATAAAATAAAATCCAAATTAATTACAGTCATTACTGATTTCGGAGTGCATCCGTATTGGGTCGCCGAAGGGACGGATTTATATATTGCAGCCTCGGATTTTACTAAAGAGAGGCTTTTAAAAGAGAGAGTTGGCCCCGAAAGAATAAAGGTTTTTGGCCTGCCTTTTCATCCTAGATTTTTAAAACAATTTGACAGAAAAGCCTTAGCTCAAAAGATTGGGATTGCTCCCGATAGATTTACCGTTCTGCTTATGACCGGTTCTTTCGGCAGCGGGCCGCTTGAGAAAATTGCGAAGTTATTATCTTCTGATGTACAGGTTTTGGTAGTCTGTGCTTCTAATGAGAAATTGCGTAAACGGCTGTTAAAGAGGCATATCCCTAATGTAAAGGCATTCGGTTTTGTAGAAAATACCGAAGAGCTTATGGCGGTCTCTGATTGTATAGTTACTAAGGCCGGCGGTTCAACCATTGCTGAAGTCATTAATATGGATCTTGCGCCGGTATTTATTTCTATAATACCCGGGCAGGAATTTTATAATGTAGAGGCCTTAAGAAGGCTTGGGGTTGGTTTGGTTCCGAAAAATATAGCTCAGCTTAAAGAAATGGTCCTGGAACTAAAGAACAATCCTGATAAATTGAATTTGATGAAGGAGAGGATAGAGGCCGTAAAGAAGCCTCTTGCCTGTGAGGAGATTGCCGGTGTTATACGCTAAGGTTGTGTTGGGCCTGCCTGTTGATCTAGCCTTTGATTATTCTGTCCCGGCGGATTTGCATAAAACCATCAGTGCAGGGGCAAGGGTTTTAATAAACTTCCGCAATAAAAAGTCAGTTGGATATGTAGTTGGGTTTACCCATAAGACAGAGATAAAAAATATTAAGGCGATATTGGGCTTAATTGATGAGAAACCGCTCTTGGGTAAGAATATGCTTTTGGTTGCCAGGAAGCTCTCTGAGTATTATTGTTCTTCGTATGGAGAGGCGATTGAGGCGATGCTTCCGGAAGAAGTAAGAAGAGGAAAGCCAGTTAAGAACCTTATCTTGGGGGACGCTCCCCAAAGGGACACTCTACTGACGGAACCTGGCACCTTGGGGAGCGTCCCCGTATTATTACATGATTTGGAGCCTTGCGGGCGTTTTGATATTTACCTTGAGGAGATAAAGAAAGCGCAAGACAACAATAAGTCAGCGATAGTTTTGTTTAGCGGCATATTCTCGGCCTTAAAAGCCAAGGCAATATTTGAGAAGGTATTGGGCAGGGAAGTTCATATTTCATACCGTAAGCAGCCTGGCGAGCTTGAGTCCTGGGAAAATATACATACACAGGATTTATGCGTGGTTTTAGGGACGCGTTCGGCAATATTTGCTCCGGTGAATAATTTGGGCTTGATTATTTTAGACCATGAAGAGGATTCAGTTTATAAGCAGGAGCAGGTCCCGCATTATCATGCCCGCCAAGCCGCGCTTATGCGCGCAGAGATTGAAGGAGCTAAACTTATTTTAGAGAGCATAAGCCCCTCCCTCGAGAGTTACTACCTTTATCAAAAGAATAAAATTAGCTATCGGGTTATCCCCAGAAAGAAAATCCCGCCCGAAGTAAAGCTCATTGATACTAAACGAATGGCTTATGCCGAACGCAAGAGTAAGGCAATATTCTTTAGGACGCTCTCAGATGCTATATTTTCTATTCTTAACAGCAAAGGTAAAACTTTGGTATTTTTAAACCGCAAAGGTTTTGCTACGTATGCCGCGTGCCATAATTGCGGGGTGGCTTTAAAATGCCCGGCTTGCAATATAAGTTTGGTTTATCACTTTGATCAGGATATTTTAAGATGCCACCATTGCAGTTTTAAGATGGCGCCTCCTAAGATATGCCCTAATTGCAACGCCGGGTATATTAAATATTTCGGGACAGGTACAGCTAAGATTGAGAGCGAGTTAAACAGGCAATTTCCTCAGGCGCGCATTAAGAGGGTTGATGCCCTAGAGGATTTTAATATTGCTAGTGCTGATATATTTGTTTCTACCAGCCTTATATTAAAGGAAGAAGGGTGTAACTTTGATTTAATCTGTGTCTTAAACATTGATAATTTACTTAACCGGGTTGATTATATGGCAGCAGAGAAGGTTTTTTATCTATTATCAGGTTTAGCCGCCCTGACTGATAAGAAAATAATTATTCCCACAAGTTTCCCCGGGCATCACTGTTTTAAGGCTCTTTTATCGGGTGACCATAATATTTTCTACGGCCAGGAGTTAAAATACAGGAAGCAGCTTAAATTTCCTCCTTATAAGCACATGGGTTTAGTTAAATTACGGGGTAAGGATTTGGATAAGGTTAAAAAAGCAGCTCAGGATTTATTTGCCCTGTTAAAGGAAGGCGATAAAGTAGTTAAGGCCTTGTCATTAAATCCGGGCCAGCCGGAGAAGCTGCGCGGGAATTTCTATTGGCAAATATTATTTAGCGCTTTAAGCGCCCGGAAGCTAACCAAGTTCTTAAAAATGCATATAAAGGAATTTAGATATTCAGGTATAATAGTAACTGTGGATCTAGACCCAATATAGTAAATTTAAATATCAACCGGCAGTAGAAATTCCTTGAATCAATGTAATTTCAGGTATACAATAGAAAAAATAAGTCAGAGAGCGCTGATATGATATTTAAGAATTTTTCAGCGCTCTCTTAAGGGAGAATTGAACTACGGCAAACTTTTCTTTTGATATTATATCTGAAGTGGACCTGCAGGAAATGGATAACGCGGTAAATCAGGCGAATAAAGAATTGGCCCAGCGGTATGACTTTAAGGATAGCAAGGCTTCTATCGCCTATGATCGTAAAGAAAAGAAAATCACTTTGGTCGCGGATGACAGTTACAAATTGCGCGCTCTTACCGATATTTTGGCTACCCGTATTGCAAAAAGGCACATTTCTCTTAAATCCCTTAAATTTAATGACCCGGAAAAGGCATTCGGGGGGTATCTTCGCCAAATAGTGGAAATATGTATGGGCATTGATAAGGAAAAGGCAAAAGAGCTGACAGGGATTATAAAAGGGCTAAAGGTTAAAGTGCAAACTCAAATCGAAGGGGAGAAAATCAAGGTCAGCTCGCCGAAGAAAGATGAACTGCAGGTAGTTATCGCGCATTTAAAGGGGCTGGACTTTTCTATACCGCTTATTTTTTGTAATTATCGTTAAATTAGAAGGCATTGGGATATACAATGAGTTTATTATGAATAAAGGAGAAGGTGCGGGGTGAATCCTGTTACAAACTATTGTGTAACGGGATAAAATAGGAGATTTGTAACAGGATGAATATTTTTGTGGGTAATTTGTCGTTTGATGTCAATGAGGGCGGTGTAAAGAAGCTCTTTGAGGGTTTTGGGAATGTCGCCTCCGTCGTGATCTTGATGCGGAAGGAGAAAAAGACGCCTAAGTCAAGAGGGTTTGGTTTTGTGGAGATGCCTGATGAACAGCAGGCGCTCGCTGCGATAGCCGCTCTTAACGGCAAGGAATTCATGGCCCGGATTCTTAATGTCGATCGCGCGCGTCCTAAAGGCCAAAAGGCCATGGTTTGGCTTCCTATAGCCAAAGCCAAAGCAGAAGCTCATCGGGTCACGGTCGAAGCTGAACAGTATAAGCACCTTGCCTTAAAGGTACCCCGCCCTGATGGAAGGGCGGGTATACCGCCTTCTGCGGTAGATAGGCAAGTGCGCCCTTCTGGGCGGCCAGGGACATACAAGGGTGGCAGACGCACGCATAGCTATATGAAACGGCGAGGGTTAGCCGGAATGCGGGAAGAGGTTAAGCCGCGGAAGGGGAGCCAAGGCAATCCTATGCGGTGGCGCAAGAAGAAAGATAAGCCGAGGCCTTGGCAGAAAAGTGCAAGCGAGCGTAAACCCTGGGAAAAAGCTGAGAGTGGATTAGAAGCTAAGCCATGGAAAAAACCTACGGGTAATTCTAAGCCTTGGAGTAAAAGGAGCCGGGTAAAGATTAGGGGCAAAAAAAAGATTGTAGTTGACAAAAAGCAATAAAATGGTAGAATTATTACTGCAGTAACTTTAAAGATTAGAAAAACTTAAAAGCCGTAGAAGGGAGTTAACTAACCTTAGCGGTTTTTTGTTTTGTGGGGATTCTCATCCGCTAAGGGAGGAAGAGAATTAATTTTCTAACAAGGAATAGCGGGAAAATTAGATTAAGGAGGCCAGAGGCAAAAGAGGCAAGAGGAAAAGTAACTAGCTTGTAGCTCTTGGCTCATAGCTCATAGCAAGAACTACCTATGAGCTAAGAGCTATGAACTATGAGCTAAACAGAAATGGAGGATCAAGATGCATACTGGCACAATTAAAAAAATAGTGAGTGAAAGAGGTTTTGGCTTTATTAGCGACACCGACGGAAGAGAGCTGTTTTTTCACCGGAGCGGCATAGTTGACGCGCAATTTGATACGCTAAAGGAAACGCAAAAGGTAGAGTTTGAAATTGAAGAGTCTCCTAAAGGCCCCCGCGCGATCAACGTGCGTATTGTCAATGAATAAATAAAATTTATGAAGAAAGTAAAGACTTCTGCAAAGGGCAGGGTCTGTGGATACCGTAGTTGTAAGAATATCCTGAGTATCTATAACCACGAACTATATTGCCATGTGCATCAACTTCTCGCGTTTCAAGACGGTACAGCCAAGTCTTTAAGCCAGAAGAAAAAAAAGAAATGAAGAATAGTCCTGTTGAGCCCGGCCCTACATTTTATGGTTTGGGTATCGCGCCCAAGATCCTTGATATCCTAGAGCGTATAAAGTTTAAAGTGCCTACACCAATTCAGCTTAAAGCGATTCCCCTTGCGATTGAAGGTAAGGATGTCATCGGTATTGCGCAGACCGGGACAGGTAAAACTCACGCTTTTGCTATTCCTATGGTGCAGCGCCTCGCGCAAAAAAACGGGGTTGGTTTAGTCCTTGCCCCTACGCGCGAATTGGCTATCCAGATTGACGAGGTCTTTCAGGAGATTGCGCGAACATTTGGAATGAAGACAGCTTGCCTTATTGGCGGGGCTCCTATGCCGGGCCAAGTTCAGGCATTGCGCAGAAATCCCCGTATAGTAATCGCAACTCCCGGCCGGCTTATTGATCATATGGGCCAGTGGAATTTTCTGCCCAATGAAGTGTCAATGCTGGTCCTTGATGAGGCAGACCGTATGCTGGATATGGGATTTACCCTGCAAATTACTAAAATTTTACGCTTTCTGCCTAAAGACAGGCAAACCATGCTTTTTTCAGCGACTATACCTAAAGAGATTATGGTTATTGCCGCTAAGTATATGAAACTGCCGGTTTCAGTTGAGATTGCTCCTTCAGGGACTACAGTAAAAGACGTAACCCAAGAATTATTTATTGTTAAAAAAGAGGCTAAGCTGCGGCTATTAAGTAAATTGCTTCGGCAATATCAAGGCCCGGTGCTTTTATTTTCTCGTACAAAACATAATGCGCGTAAGATTACCACGTCAATTAAGGATATGGGATATAGCGCGGCGGAAATACATTCTAACCGTTCGCTTGGCCAGCGCAGAGAAGCGCTTGACGGGTTTAAATCCGGCAGGTACAAGGTGTTGGTTGCTACTGATATCGCCTCTCGGGGTATTGATGTAACCGGTATTGAGCTGGTTGTTAATTATGATCTTCCCGAAGATGCGGAGAATTATGTGCATCGTATCGGCCGCACTGCCCGGGCAGGACATAAAGGGCACGCGATTTCTTTTGCTACGCCAGACCAGAGCCGTGATGTCCGCGATATTGAAAAGCTGATTAGATTAACGTTACCAATATTAAAATATCCGGATATTCCTCAGGAAAGATTTGTTGAATCTATCCGCGAGGCGCCACGAAGGCATGCAAACCCTATGCGCTATCAGCCTCAAGGCCGTTATAATAATTTCCGAGCGCGTCAGCGGTATAAGTGAAATAGAATTCTCTCCTTGTTCCTCCCCTCGATTGTTGAAAGATAATAGGTATAGGTAAAGGTAGAGGTATAGATGAAAATTGTGTTTTTTGGATCTGCGCATTTCGCTGTTCCGGCGCTTGAGGCGCTGATTAAGGGCAAACATAAGATTTCTTGTGTGGTGACTCAGCCGGATAAGAAGAAGGGCAGGCATTTGCATCTTGGGGTAACTGATGTTAAGTCCTTGGCTGCTCAAGCCGGTCTTAAGGTCTTTCAACCTGAGGATGTGAATTCTCTTGCGTCAGTAGAGTTTTTAAGAAATCTTAACGCGGATTTATTTGTGGCGGCAGCTTACGGCCAGATACTCGCGCAGGAAGTTTTGGATATCCCTAAGGTTTTACCTTTGAATATCCACGCTTCCCTTTTGCCAAAATACCGCGGGGCAGCTCCTATAAATTGGGCGATAATCCGAGGAGATAACGTTAGCGGTGTTACTATTATGCGGATGACTAAGAAGATGGACTCCGGGCCAATAATTATGCAAAAGGAAATAGCAATTAGCGATAGCGATGACGCGGTTTCATTGGAATTGAGATTAGGCGATTTAGGAGCAGGATTATTATTAAAATCTATCAGTGCCATAAAGAACAAAGATTATAAATTAATCCTTCAGGATGAGAAAAAAATTACTTTCGCCCCGAAGCTAAGAAAAACCGATAGTTGTATTGATTGGAATAAGCCCGCGTTAGAGATTTATAATCTTATACGGGGTGTTTTGCCTTGGCCTGGGGCGTTTACGCATCATAAAGGTAAGCTGCTTAAGATTTATAAAGCAAAGGTTATTAGTTCGCGAGTTTACGAGTTCGCGGGTTCGCGGGTTGGGCAGGTGTTAAATGCTTCTAAGGAAGGGATAGCTGTGAGCGCTGGCCGAGATGCTTTAATAATTCAGGAGTTGCAAATAGAAGGTAAAAGAAGGATGCCGGCAGGAGAATTCATTGTCGGGCATAAAATTAGTCCAGGCGATAAGTTTAATTAATAGGGCTTCACAAAATTGCTTATTTTATGATTACACAGATTAAATCTCGACGAGAAAATCTGTGTAATCTTTTAAAAATCTGTGTAATCAACAGCCCTGAACGATTTTTGTGAAGGGCTGTTAATTAAAGAAATCTCTTAAAAATAGTTGCAGTTAAGTTTTACTATGGTATAATTACTGCAATTAACTCCATGAATCAGCGAACTAACGAACCATAGAACTAACGAACTAACGAACTAATTATGCCAGAATTAAGGAAAGATCCGATTATCGGTAGATGGGTTATCATTGCCACTGACCGGGCAGAGCGTCCGGATCAGTTTATCAGTAAGCCGGGGGGAACGCCTCCGGAGAAACCATGCCCTTTTTGCGAGGGCGCGGAATCCCAGACTCCTAAGGAGGTTTACGCCTTAAGGCCGCACAATACGCAGCCTAACAGCCCGGGTTGGGATTTAAGAGTCGTGCCCAGCATCGCTCCTTTTCTAAAAATAGAGGGGGATTTAGACCGCCGGGGAAAAGGCCTTTACGATATAATGAATGGGGTGGGTGCCCATGAAATTGTAGTTGAGACTAACCAGCATATTGCCAACATGGCAGATTTAAGCGATAAGCAAATCGCTAAGGTCTTAAAGTGCTATGCGGATAGGATTATTGACCTTGAAAAAGATAAACGTTTTAAATATGTCCTGGTCTTTAAGAATTACGGCAAGAGCGCGGGGGGAGGTTCAATAAGGCATTCCCGCTCGCAGTTAATCGCCACACCGGTAAATCCTAAGCGCGTTAAAGAAGAGCTCACCGGTTCCCGCCGTTATTTTGATTATCATGAAAGATGCATATTCTGTGACCTTATCCATCAGGAGATTAAGCAGAAGGACCGGTTGATTTTAGATCTAGACGGTTTTATCGCCATCAGCCCCTTTGCCGCGAGATTCCCGTTTGAGACTTGGATATTGCCTAAAAAACATTGTTGTGATTTTACCTCTCAAGATTCTGAGTCTTTTAAGAATTTGGGCAAGGTTTTAAAGACAGTGCTTTCTAAGCTAAAGAAGGGGTTAAATGACCCGCCGTTTAATTATATTATCCATACCGCGCCTTTCCGCCGCGCAAAGATAGGCTATTGGAAGACCATTGATCAGGATTATCATTGGCACATTGAGATTATGCCGCGTTTAACGCGCGTTGCCGGTTTTGAATGGGGGACGGGTTTTTATATCTGCCCTATAATTCCGGAGGATGCCGCGAAGTTTTTAAGAGAAACAGAGGTATAGGATGGGGGAATTAAGAAGGGATCCTATTGTAGGCAGGTGGGTGATTGTAGATACTGACCACCCTATCGCCCCTAAGGATTTCCAATATGAGCAATATATCCAAAAAGGCGGGGTTTGCCCTTTTTGTTATGGTAATGAGTCAATGACTCCGCCTGAGATAGAGTGTTTCCGCGAGCAGGCGACAGCGCCGAATACTCCCGGTTGGCAGGTGAGAGTTGTAGCGAACAAATTTCCCGCGCTTCAGATTGAAGGAGATTTGAATAGAAGGCCGTTGGGGCTTTATGATATGTCTAATGGCGTGGGCGCCCATGAAGTCGTAATAGAAAGCCCTTATCATGCCAAAGACATCCCGGATTTATTGCCTGATGAGGTTGAGAATTATATCAAGATGTGCGGCCGCAGGGCAATAGATTTAGCCAAGGATAAGCGTTTTAAATACTTTATGTTTTTTAGAAATTATGGCCCATCTGCCGGGGCATCATTAGAACATCCGCATACCCAGATTGTAGCGCTGCCCATGGTTCCTAAGAATGTCGTTGAAGAGATAAGCGGCGCTAAGAGTTATTTTGATTACCGCGAGCGCTGTATATTCTGCGATATGATAAGGCAAGAAGCGCAGGAGCAAGAAAGGATTGTATTAGAGAATAAATTCTTTTTATCTTTTTGCCCGTTTGTTTCGCGTTTTCCCTTTGAGGTCTGGATAATCCCTAAGCAGCACAGTGGATATTTTTGCCATATGTCTAATGAAGAGATGCGGGCATTGGCGGCAATCTTAAGAGAGACGATTGCAAAAGTTAAAAATATTTTTCCTAACCTTTCTTATAATTATATTATACACGTTGCCCCGATCAACGGGGATACGGACATAGAGTATTACCATTGGCATATTGAGTTTATGCCTAAGTTAACACAGGTGGCTGGTTTTGAATGGGGGACGGGTTTTTATATTGATCCTATTACTCCGGAATTAGCCGCGAAGTATTTAAAATCATAGGGATTGTTTCCGCCAGAGTAGGCACCCCGCCGTATCGGATCGGCGGGTGCCCCGTTTTCTGCGGGGACTGTCCCTGAAAAATAAAGGAGGAAGTTGAGATGGCTGTAAAGGTTGGTATCAATGGTTTCGGAAGGATCGGCAGGTTAGTTGCCCGCGCCATCCTTGAAAAGAATTCTCAAGACTTAGAGCTGGTGGCAGTAAATGACCTTGTTGACGCTAAGTCAAACGCGTTGCTTTTAAAATATGACTCAATCCACGGCCGCTTTAACGGCGAAGTTAAGGCTGCCGCGGATGATGAAATATCTGTCAATGGCAAGACGATAAAAGTTTTAAGTAAAAGAGACCCTGCGGAGCTGCCATGGAAAGACTTAGGAGTTAAGATTGTAATTGAATCTACCGGCCTGTTTACCTTAAAAAAAGACGGGGTGAATAAAAAAGGCAAAGAGGTTAAGGGCGCTGAGAATCACATTACCAAAGGCGGGGCAAAAAAAGTAGTTATCTCTGCTCCGGCTCAAGGAGAAGATATTACTATTGTTATGGGCGTCAATGAGAATAAATATAATCCTAAAAATCACAATGTCCTTTCCAACGCCTCCTGCACCACAAATTGTTTAGCTCCTATAGCTAAAGTCTTAAATGATAGATGGGGGATAGTAAAGGGATTGATGACTACGATTCATTCCTATACCAATGACCAGAGATTGCAGGATATGGCGCATTCTGATCCTCGCCGCAGCCGCGCTGCCGCAGTCTCTATGATTCCTACTTCTACCGGCGCAGCCAAAGCAATATCATTGGTTATCCCGGAATTAAAGGGTAAGTTGGATGGATTTGCTATCCGCGTCCCTACTCCTAATGTATCGCTTGTAGACTTAACCTGTCTCTTAGGTAAGAAGGCCGCTGTTGATGAGATTAATGCGGTAATGAAAGAGGCATCTGAGGGAAGCCTAAAGAATATCTTAGGTTATACCGAGGATCCGGTAGTTTCTGTGGATTTCAACCACTGTATTTTGAGCTCTATTTTAGATGCCAAGTGCACCAAGGTTATACAGGATGATTTTATTAAGGTTCTCTCTTGGTATGATAATGAATGGGGTTATTCTAATAGGATAGTTGATTTGTGTGAGTTTATAGTAAAAAAGGGTTTATAAAATATAAAATAGTAAAATAGGAACAGCGACCATTTTATTTTACCGTAGCGGAGGTTTAAACCTCCGCTACGGTTGTGGAAAAAATGGTCGCTGTTCCTAATAAAGAAAGATGGCGAAGTTAACTGTAAAAGACCTTGATTTTAAAAATAAAACCGTGCTTATGCGCGCGGATTTCAATGTGCCGCAGGATGCAAGTTTAACGATTACCGATGATACGCGTATTCGCGCCACATTGCCGACGATAAAATATATCTTAGGAAATGGAGTAAAAAAGTTAGTATTGATGAGCCATTTAGGCAGGCCGGATGGCAAAGTTGTGGCTAAATACAGCCTAAAATCCGTAGCTGTTCGCCTGAAAGAGCTTTTGGGCGAGGATGTTTTATTCTTAACGGATTGCGTAGGTGATAATATTAAAAAAGATGTAGATTCTTCCAAGGAAAGGGTAGTGTTATTAGAAAACTTGCGTTTTCATGCCGAAGAAGAAGCAGATGACGCTAATTTCTCTAAGCAGCTCGCCTGTTTAGGCGAAATTTTTGTTAACGACGCTTTCGGCAGCGCGCACCGCAGCCATGCCTCAACCGAAGGGGTAACGCATTATCTAAAATCCGCGGCCGGGTTCTTGGTTGAGAAGGAAATCCTGTATCTGGGCGGCGCCGTAGAAAATCCTACCAGGCCTTTTATGGTTATTCTGGGAGGGGCTAAGGTCTCGGATAAAATAGGCGTAATTGAGAATCTCCTCCCTAAGGCAGATGCGCTCATTGTCGGCGGCGGAATGGCCTATACTTTTCTTAAAGCAGAGGGTAAGTCTATCGGCAGCTCAAAATTAGAAAAAGAAAAGTTAGGTTTGGCTAAATCTTGCCTTAGGAAGGCTAAGCGTTTAAGGAAAGCGATCCTGCTTCCCGTGGATAATCTTGTGGTAGAGGTAATTGCCCCTAGTGCTAAAAGCGAAATAGTAGGAGTTGATATACCTGATGGCAAAATCGCCGTGGATATCGGCCCCAAGACAATTAAGTTGTTTGAAGATAAGTTAAAATCTGCCAAGACTATAGTCTGGAACGGGCCTTTAGGGATTTTTGAAATAGATGCCTTTAGCAGGGGAACCGAGGAGATTGCTAAATTTATTGCGAACTTAGAATGCACGTCTATTATCGGCGGCGGAGATACGGCAGCAGCTATCGCCAAATTTAAATTAGAGGGTAAGATGACCCATATTTCAACCGGAGGCGGGGCGAGCCTTGAGTTTTTAGAGGGAAAAGTATTACCGGGAATAGCGGCGCTTTCAGATAGATAGTTCGTAGGTTCTAAAGTTCGTAAGTTCGTTAGTTATGAAGATAGAAAGATTTGAAGATTTGGTTGCTTGGCAAGAAGCAAGAAAATTAGTAAAGAGGTTCTGTTACTGAAGTGCAAAGCCATCTTTATGTTATTTTAGACCAGAATATGATCTCTAAAGAGTTATTTGAGAATTTGTACGATCAGGCTACTAAAACAAGCAAACTAATCAATGGTTTAATAAGGAATGTTAATATCCAAATAGCCAAATGATAAATAGGTCAAGTCTTTTTTCTCCTGTAAAAGTAAATATGAAACATCGCTTCGTTACCCATAATTTTATACTTTTACCAATTCCAGATTCTGCGGCTGAACAAGTTCAAGCGTTGGTATTTTCTGCTTCCGG
>Ga0210056_1001838_pt1 | contig 18243 bp, 21 predicted proteins | sample CryGeyCG2014_080_2_FD_183965 | JGI IMG/M metagenome (GOLD analysis project Ga0210056, IMG submission 183965) | Groundwater microbial communities from aquifer - Crystal Geyser CG07_land_8/20/14_0.80 (SPAdes) (version 2) | ecosystem: Environmental > Aquatic > Deep subsurface > Groundwater | place... | reverse complement strand
GTAATAGGTCTCGATTTCATTCAGAAAGTGGGTATGAATATCAGAGTTAAACGAGAGTGAAATAATGGGCCTTTTGCTCACGACTCTTCGGTCGCTGTCGCTCCCTCGTCCTCGCTGATACTCGGAGTGTATAACAGACGCATATCTGGCTACGCTTCGCTCCGCCCAAATGCTCGGCTTCGCCTCTCACTCCGCATACACCGATACCGTTATACATACCTCCTCATTGACACCTGTAAATATTTTCTGATATTGAGGATTCCCAAAATCTTTGTTTTTGCTCAAAACATTTACATATCTCTATTTCCATTCTGGTTTATGCCTGAGAAAATCACAAAAAGGGAGAAAAGGAGAATTGAGAAACAGAAAAAAAGACGCAGATATTTGAAGATTACAGTTGGTGTAGTTGTAGGGATTCTGATAGTTGCCTCCTGCGCATGGCTGGTTATTACCCATTCAGACTATCTTTTTGGAAATAAAACGCCTATAGCGGATGCTGGTGCAAACCAAACAGCAAATGTTGGCATCCCAGTGTTGTTTAATGGTACAGGCAAAGACCATGATGGGAAAATCGTATTGTATGAATGGGATTTTGATAATGACGGAGTTTATGATTACAGCAACAAAACTACAGGCTCAGCAATGCATACTTATGATGAAACAGGTGTCTATACTGCATGTTTGAGGGTTACTGATGATAAAGGGGCAACAGACACGGATGAAATATGTGTTTACTGTGTTGGGACTATTGTTCAAATAGAAACAAACAAAGGCGCTATAAAAATTGGGTTGTATGATGATAAAGCCCCAATCACGACTGCGAACTTCATAAAATATGTGAATGATGGTTTCTATGATGGATTAATATTTCACAGGGTGATGGATGATTTTATGATTCAGGGTGGTGGTTTTTATCCTGACTTAACACAGAAAACGCCAACATATCCTTCAATCAATCTTGAGATAAAACCTGAACTTAAGCATGTTGATGGTGCGGTAGCAATGGCAAGACAAGGAGAGGATATGACTGATCCAATGTATTTTAATACTGCAACAAGCCAGTTCTATATCTGTGACGGCGCTCAGCCTTCCTTAGATGGGTACTATGCGGTTTTTGGTCAGGTGATTGAAGGAATGGAGGTTGTCAGGGCGATAGCAGCTGTACCAACACAGGAGAATGTGCCTGTTGAGGATGTGATAATAATTGGTGTGACGATTAGTGAGTGATATGATGGAAAATGTTGTTGTTTCACAAAGATTTCAAGTTACGATACCTAAGAGTGTAAGAGAAAAACTCAACATAACACCTGGTGAAAAGATAGGGGTAATAGAAAAGGATGAAGTAATTCATTTAATTCCTATAAAAGATATCAGGAAGATGAGAGGAAAATTTCCAAAAATCAAAGTTGGTAATTTGAGGGATGAGACACTATAAAACAATGCAAAAATTGTAACGATGGATAAAACAAAACATGAGATAATGCCCTGCTCATTTACATTTATATCTAAATTTCTTATTGTATTTTTTATGATCAATTATGTCAAGAACAAAGGCAATGATCTCAATCTCGCTTTCACCATCAGTGAGCGTATAAAGCATCCTCCAAAACCCTGGTAATTCTACTCTAAACAAGTTTGTTACACCATATTTCTGGATATATTCCTTTGGAATTTTATTTTTTGCAACGGGATCCCCATAATGAAAATTGAGTTTTGTATGGAAAGTATAACTTTCCATACACTCAAAAACTTTTTCTTTGAAAAAGTTTTCTCGTGATAAGTTCTACCTTTTTATTAATTGCATTTAATATCATTTTCTCGTTTTTCGAAGTAGGGGCTTCAGCATTCAAGAATTTATATACCTCTTCGGCTTCAGCAGATAATATTACTCTAATTTTTTTCATAATTCCAGACCCTTTGAGATTGCTTTTCTAAGATTTGGGTTTGGATTATGAATCCAAGTAATTCCTTTAATTGTTACCGCAATTTTATTACTTTCCTCAAGGTATGCAAGTATTATCTTTAGAGTAGTGTGATTGACCTGTTTTGGTAGTTTTCGTTTTAACTCTGCAATAGAGATAACACTTTCCTCCATGTTTCTTAAAGTATTTTCCACCATGATTACCGTATTTAATGTAGGGGAATGCTCTAACCTTTGTTCCTGCAACAATAGCTGTGACATATTAATCACCAATCTTTATTAACTAATGTCTAATATGTATTAGTTAATATATAAAGTTTTGCTTCTTTGTGGGCATACATTCTTATTTGCCAAGCATCATAGAATAAACTCCATTTTCACCTTTTACAATTTGTTTAATTTTCCATCCTGTTTTTTCACACAAAACTTTCAATTCATTAACACCTAACAGGAGTAGTTCAAACCAGTTACCAATTGTGTTTTTGTATTCAATTCTTATATTAACCAAACCAACAGGTTTGTTACTTTTTCTGTTGAGCTCATGATATTTTAGAACTCACTCAATATTGAGTGGAATTCTGGGTATTGATATAGGTAATTAACATTAAAAATTTTTTCTTTGATCGTCTCAAAAACGAAAGTTTTTTATATTTATTACTATATATAGTAATAAGATGAAAAACATTGGCTCAATCATAATCTATGCCTTGAAAGGGCTCGACCAAATCGAGCGAGATAAATTTTGTCGTGAATTACTTGGGAGGACAGTTAGAACGCATCATGGAAAATACAAACATCATGTGAAAGGATTACTCGACACTATTCCGCATATTCGAATAACGAGAAGTGTCATTATCGTAGAGAAAGTGAACAAGCAGAATATCTCAAACTTTTTTGAGGAATGTGGAGTAAAAGAAGTCTTCATACGTGATTTAATTTTGACGAATGAAGATATCAGGAGAATTAAAAAATGAAAATACCAAATGAAATAACCTCACTCAACCCAGATAGTCTTAATCTTGATGCTGAGGCAAGAGCCATCTTTCTTCTACTGTTAAACACAATAGAACAATTGGTTCAAAGCAATCAACAACTTCAAGAGCAAAATCAAGCGTTGAAAGACGAAATAAATCATTTGAAAGGGGAGAAAGGCAAACCAAAGATAAAACCAAATCTACCTAGAAAAGAAAATGATGTGCCCAAAGAAAAGAAACAAAAAAAGTGGAAGAAGAGAAGTAAAAAACAACGAATAAAGATTGATAGAACGGAAATCAGACGTGCTGACCCAAATATTCTGCCACCAGATGCAGAACACAAGGGTTACAGAACTGTAATTGTGCAAAACATAAAATTTGAAACGGATAATGTAGAGTTCAAGCTAGAGCGTTACTATTCTCCCAGCCAAAATAAAGTGTATGAAGCAGAACTACCAGAAGATATAGATGGCGAATTTGGACCGGATTTAAAGGCATTTGTAGTCCATCAATATTATGCATGCAGAGTTCCAGAAAAGAAAATTTGGAAGGCATTAACAGATGCTGGGATCATTATATCTGATGGCCAAATATCCAATATCCTAACAAAGGAGAAAAAAGAGGAATTTACGCAAGAAAAGGATGATATTTTTGAAGCTGGAATGAAGTCTACAAACTATTTCCACACTGATGATACTGGTGCGAGACATAAAGGAATAAATCATTACGTTCATGTGATATGCAGTGTACTTTTCAGCGTGTTTTTTATTACTCGTAAAAAGAATAGAGATACAATCAGGATGATATTAGGGCTTAACGACGATGAAAAGATTGAAAAAATTATGATTTCTGATGATGCAAAGCAGTTTTGGGAGATTGCAATATATCACGCATTATGTTGGATCCATGAGATTAGACATTATCGGAAGCTGAATCCTATTCTTGAATATTATCGCATCAAGCTTCGTAACTTTTTGACAGAACTCTGGAAATTTTATGATCTGCTTAATAACTATAGGGAGCTTCCAAATGAAAAACAAAAGGAGTTTCTAGCAAATAGATTCGATGAACTTTTTTCCACTAAAACGAGTTACCAAGAGTTGGATGAAAGGATTGCATTAACCAAGAAGAAAAAGGACAGATTATTGGCTGTTTTAGAACATCCTGAGATACCTCTCCACAATAATCCCGCAGAGATAGCATTAAGAGAATTAGTAATCAAGAAAAAGATTAGTTACGGGACAAAAAGTGAGGATGGAAAAATTGCATGGGAAAACATGATGACACTATTAGACAGTTGTAGAAAGCAAGGTGTTAGCTTTTTGGAGTATATAAAAGACATATTCTCAGGTCGATATAGTATGCCAAGGTTAGCAGATGTTATCTTGCAAAAGGCGTCCATGAAAGCCACAGTTTATTGAGCGTGTTCTAATTGTTGCCAATCTTCCTTATCTCAGTCCCTTTCCTCTTATGCTTAAGCACCCACTTAGGATATTTCATATTACGTATATACGTAATATCCAATATAAGCCTTTCGGTACTCTAACTATAGACTAAAAAAACCTCAAAAAAAAGAACATATTACGTAAATTAGATGGAGTTAGGGCTTAATCCAACGTAGCAAATCATAGAGAAAAAGGATAAAATTACGCAAAATAATAGGAGTAAGTGGTCGTTTTACTCGGATTATTTAGCGGATGCTATCAATTAAATCGATTCAAATCTCCAAATAGTAAACTTTAATAGCAAGCTTTGTTCGCTGCGTATAACAGCGGATAAAAGGCTTCGCTACGCTTTGCCCAAATTTGCTAACGCAAACTTCTTTTATCCGCAAAACGTTATCCGAAACCTATATTTCAACTCAAAACATTTTTTCTGTTTCGTCATATCCAAAACCCTTTTTGCTTTACCTTCAATGTCCCCTATTTTGAGGGTTTCATGGGTTTGGGTGATGTTCCAGATGGTGGAATTACTACCATCCTTTCATGCTTTACAAAGGATTTCCCTTCATGGTTTTCAATTATCTTTACCGCAGGTGTGCCATTAAAAGTATGGGTTGTGGCATGAAATGTAGATAACACAAGATCTTGGAGTTCTTGGTCATCTTCTAGATCCTCAATAACAAGACCGAAACTTTTTGCTTTTTCACGGTTTATATGTCGACCATGGCTTTTGAAGTCTTTGTGTGCTGTTAGGTTCTTAGCGACTTTTTTAGATAGTGTTGCTGCATCGTTTCGTCCGCCAAACATATAGGATTCAAGCCATTCTGTTACTAACTCTTTTGATAAACTTATGGCATGGTCACACTCAACAAGGAGTGCAGGTCCATACTGCCCTAAAATTGGAAGCCATGTCCCCAGCTTCTTCGGGTCATGACACTCTTCTTTGGCTAATTCAAATTGTTCTTTAATAGATTCTGCGGGAATAGATTTCACACCAAGAGGTGTATGAAGAATCATCTGGGGGTCTATTGGTCCCAGAAATGAATGTTTTCCCATGACTATTTTGTTTCCTGCACATGCGAGCATTGTGGCTGCTGACATGGCTGCGTATGGAACAATCACCCGAATATTATCAAATTTTGACCTCAGATATGAAACAAATGCTTCCGTTGCCTCTGCTGAGCCACCAGGACTATGAAGGATCAAGTCAAGATTAGGACCTTTTAGACCATGTATTACTTCCATCAATCCTTGAATATCTTCATCTGTTATACTAACTGCACTAGGAGAAACTCCTCCTTGGGCCCATTTTGTGGCATAAAGAATAACATTTCTTTTGGTTTTTTCATAAAGCTTCACAAGATATTTTCGCCGTACAACATCAAAGCAATGTTGTTTTTCCGTTTTTGCTGTCTCCTTTAATTCAGACAGGATTTCTCCCCAAGTTGGCATCATACCACCTACCAAAAAACTTAGGCTGAAGTATCAGTTGTGGAAAGAATAATCTTTGGTTCCATTTCACCAAAATATTCCCTAGTCTGACGGAGTAATAACTCATACTCCCCATACACTTCCATCAATTCTGCAACACCGGGCATTTTTTTGGCTTGATTCATAAGTCTTTTGTATTCTGTTCCAGAGGAATTTTTATTTTGTTTCATAATAATACTTTAAGTGGTTTTATGGCATATTAATCTTCCGTTCCGCCGCTTTCTTCTCATGAATTCTAATTTAAGCCGTTGTTTCTCATCACCCCGTCAAATCAACAACCCTTTTTGCCTTCCCCTCACTTCTTGGAAGTGTTCCTGGTTTAACAATTTCTGTGTTAATCCTAAGATTCAATGTTGAGTATATCTCCTCTTCTACCTGTTTTTTCAGTTTATCCAGACTACCTTTTTTAAACATTGTTTCTGTCGGTTCTACTTTAACCATGAGTTCTGTAACAACACCTTTTTTGTATTTTATTATCTGGTAGTTCTCAGAAACGCCTTTGACTTTCATTACTGCCTCTTCTATCTGGGATGGGAAAACAATAACGCCTTTCACCTTCATCATGTCATCGCTTCTACCCATTATTCTTGAATGCCTGGGCATTGTTCTTCCGCATTTGCATTTCTCCTCAGTGTATGATGCAAGGTCTTTTGTTCTGAACCTGAGAACAGGGAAAGCCTCTTTTGTCAGGGTTGTGAAAACAAGCTCGCCTTTCTCCCCAGGCTCCAATGTTTCACCTGTTTTTGGGTCAATGATCTCCATGTAGAAATGGTCTGCGTTTACATGCAAACCTTTACGCATACCGCAGTCCAGGGAAACACCAGGCCCTATGATTTCGGTAAGTCCGTAATGCTCAAGCGCCTTAATATTCCATGTGCTCTCAATTTTCTTCCTGATTTCATCACCCCATGCCTCAGCCCCGAACAATCCTAATCTGAGTTTGAAATCCTTTTTAGGATTCAGATTCATTTTTATAGCCTCTTCTGCAACATACAATGAGTAGCTCGGTGTGCAGGCAAGGGCGGTTGTCCCAAAATCCTTCATAAGCTGAATCTGACGTTTTGTGTTTCCAGAACTTGTTGGCACAACAAGGGCACCTATTTTTTGTGCGCCACGCTCAAACCCGTGCGCACCCGTGAACAAACCATAACCGTATGCATTCTGCATTATGTCATTTTTCCTTAGCCCGTTTGCATACAAACACCTGGCCATAACCTCAGACCAGATTTTTAAATCATTTTTTGTGTAAGGTCCAACAACAGGTTTGCCTGTTGTCCCGGATGATGCATGAATTTCAACAATTTCATTCATTGGAACGCAAACCAGGCCGAAAGGATAGTATTTTCTCAGGTCATCCTTTGTCAGAAAAGGGATTTTTTCAATGTCCTTCAGACTTTTTATATCATCAGGCCTGATCCTTGCTTTTTTCAGCATTGCCCTGTAAAATCTGTTCCTGTCATAAACATATTTCACTGTTTTTTTCAACTTCCTTAACTGAAGCTTTTTCAGCTCCTTAAGATTCATGGTTTCAATCTCTTTGTTCCAGTATTTCATAGCTGGTGTAAACACCTGTGTTAAAATATAATTTTCTATCATCCAATTGTTTGGATAGTTATGTACACTTATATCTTACTCAAATAATAAAGTGAGGAACATGTGGCTGAAACCCAGGCATTTCATACCTACTTTGAAGACGTATTATATTCCCAATCAACCATTTATTATCTCATCTATCTCTAAGTATTTTTCAAATACAGTCCGATTACAGCGGTACAAATAATCACTATCATAATCATAAATATACATCATATCCACATCATTTCTTGAATATATTTTAGCTTTAAAACTTTTATTTAATGGATATATTGTGAAATTATAATACAAATACATACCAATTTCCCCTAGATATTTCCCTCCTTTGGTTTGGATAAGTATGTACTCTCTGTCATAAACTCTATAAAATATTGGAGATCTTTGTTCCATATCCAAAATTGTAGTTACATTTCCATCTTCATATTTCAACACACGCCTTTGATCCCCAATCAAAGCGATATGCGAGTCTGGTAACCATATTATACTAAATACATAGGAGATACTACAAGATAACTCTTCAAAATCTAAATCATTTTTAACAACTATTGTTTCTGATTGCCCGCCAAAAATAGCTATTTTCCCGTCATCCGATATAGACAACGTTCTTAAACCACCACCACCTATTTTCTCAGCTTTATAAACGAAATTAATACACTGTCCGTCAAACTCATAAATCTCCTCGCCTGAATCAATTATGTAGGCACAATCCATATTAGGAATCCAGCAGAGATCTATAAAACCATTTGGTTTATTATAAATTATAGTAAACGAGTCATTCTCAATTTTATAAACGCATCTTTGATCTAACACTAAAACGAAATCTCCAGAAGACGAGTAAGATATTCTACTTTTTCTACCATGAGATATATAATGATTCCAAAGATTATAAGTTGGAAAATCTGCATATAACGTATAATTACCATTACTCATTTTCCATATATAATTAGGACAACTACCCGCTAAAGCAAAAAATTCTTTTTTACTATTAAAAGTCAAATCAATTATATATGAAGCAAAACCCTCAAAAATAATTTTGAAATTATTATTTTCATACTTGATTATGGCAGATTTCTTTGGATAATACGGTCCAATCTCTCCTACTATTAATCCGTACTTTCCTTTTGAGTTGAAGGAGATAAAATAAAGGTCTCCTAGCTCTTCGCAGGAACTAGAAATATCAGTTATACAACCGTCAGCATATTTTAATGCTAATCTATCTTCACCTAAAATAATTGCGAAATCTTTAGTAGGCGTAAATGAGATTGTATTCAAAAATTTATTATTTGGAAGCTTTGCTGTTATATTTTCGTATAACCACCGGTTACTTTCAGGTGAATATTCTATCTTATAAAATATCCTATGATATATTCTATCGATAAATTCTTTGTTATCGTATTTATATTTCTTCTCTTCCCATCTTCTACCAACAAAAAAAGCTTTATTGTTGTCTTCCAGGGCAACATCTTTGATTTCGAAAGTATCATTACTAAATATTTCATTAAAGTCCAACTTTGATGAGAGCTTAATAATCTTACCATACCAATCACCAATTAAAGCAAATGAAAAATCTTCATTAAATTCTATATCAACGAAGGATGAAGCATGTTCTGAAGAATATATTTTTTTTGTAATCCTATTTCCATCATAAATTAATAGCAACCCTTTAGACACTCCTTCTTCCATTGTCCTTCCTACTATATAAAATGTTCCATCTTTTATATTGTATGCAACATCATGTAGACGAATATCGTAAAAATTGGAAATCATACACGAAATATTTGTAAAATTTGTACCATTAAAAGATAGAACTATATTAGAGCCAATAACTAACGCCTCATCACCGTTAACAGCCCACGAACATTTTTTCAAATCACTAAAATTGCCTTGTACCAGCTTAAAAGATATTAAATAATCGTTTGTATAACCATCGGTTTTAAATATGCATGACTCAGTAATTACAAACGCCCAGTCACCTTGCGGTCGCCAAGATATGTCACAAATACGATTTGGCTGAGGGAAGTATACCTTATTAAAAGGGTAATCGGATTTCTTTTCAGTCTCACTAAGAGGGGGGGTAGTATAATCCCCCGAAAAAAAACTAGTATATTTGAAAACCCCAACTAAACTAGAAAATATTATTATTGACAAGATAAAGACTATAATTAAAGTAGTTTGCTCTGTTTTTTTATTTTCGCCCATATAACTAACTTTGGAGTTAATTGTATATAAATGTTAGTGCTAATGTTACCCAACTGTTACTTTTTGGTTACCTCGATTAATTTGGAAAGAGGTGAAATCTTTGATTCTTCTGAAGCATAATCTTGTTAAGTCTTAATATAATTTTTTACTTTATGATTATTTGCGTGGTCTTCTTTTATACATGAAAAATGCCATGATAAGTGTTACAGCACAAAACAAATAGACAACAAGGTAGGATATTATCAGAAAACCCTGATTGAACATAGGATTAAATGCTGAGGGGTAGAATGGTTTAATTTCAGGATACAAAAACGAGTCAAGAAAAACATGAAGATAAACGCCAAGAAACACTGCGCTGGCAGTTGTTTTTAATGATGAATTCTGCTCAATTCTAAACATTTTTCTCAATCTGTTCACAGTTGGATTCAGAAAGGATAATAGAAGAACCATGATTGTTCCAACTATTGTTGCACCAGCAAATGAATGAAAAAAACCATGCATATCTCCTTTTCCAATTATTATATTCAAAGCAGGCTCTATATCCAGTACAACACTGGCAAATGCCAGACTCATTAAATCCAGTTTTTTTTCATATTTAAAACCAAAAAGCATTGCTGGTCCAAGATGAAACGGTGTGAAAGGCATATTATTTTGATACTTCTATGAGAATTTAAGTTTTATGATTGGGAAAACTATAAATTGAAATAAATCCTTCCACCATCATCACGAAATTTCTGAAAAGAAATTTCGGGAGAACAGGAAACTCTGTTTCCTGTGAAAATAGGTGATTGAATGATACTTGGAATGGACCCCTTTGTGTTTACAGCATGGCTCGGATGCATACTCGCCACGATACTATGCGTTGTTTATGGTGTTTACCATGAGTACATAAAAGAAAGGAAGAAAAAAGAGAAGGAGGAGGAATAATGGAGGCTGCATCATTCATAGTTTTCATGGCATTGTTTGCTGCGGTGTACATAATCCTGGGATACATTGGATACAGGAAAACCAAGACAGCAGAGGACTACTTTGTTGCAGGCAGGAAGATGGGTGGGCTTGTGATAGCATTTTCTTATGGCGCAACGTTCATATCAGCTGTTGCGCTCATAGGGTTCTCAGGCATAGCATCCATATATGGTCATGGTATACTCTGGCTTGCATTCCTCAACATATTTGTAGGAATATTTATCGCATTTGTTTTTTATGGTTTCAGAACAAGAAAAATGGGCCTTTCTTTAAATGCTTTAACAATGCCTGAGCTTATTGGGAAAAGGTTTAACTCAACCAGGCTTCAGGGCATGTCAGCAGGCATAATTGCAGTGTTTATGGTGGCATATACAACAGCAGTGTTTCTTGCAATAGCGTCACTCATTGGGGTGTCATTTGGCATACCGTATGAAACCTGTGTGATAATATTTACAGTCATTGTAGGTATATATCTTGTTGTTGGTGGTTTGTATGCTGTTATGTGGGCCCATACTTTGCAGGGTGTGTTGATGGTAGTAGGAATGATTGTCCTGACAGTAGCAATCTATGGTATGCTTGGAGGAGTTGCTCCTGCACATGAGGCAGCAGCATCATTAACCGCTTCTGATCTGGCAGGGATAGGAAGCCCTGCAGCAACCCAGGCGCCAAATGGTTTAACATCATTTCCACCTTTTCTTTCAAAACCATTCATGATGCTTTTAACACTGATTTTTGGTGTTGGCATAGGCGTTCTTGCGCAGCCTCAGCTTGTTGTGAGATACCTTACTGCAAAGGATGAGAGGGCACTGAGGCTTGCAGTACCATACGGAGGAATATTCATATTACTGATGACATTTACTGCATTCTGCATAGGACCATTATGCAATGTTTTCATGGTAGACAATGGTTTGACATATCCTGGGAGTCCTGACAAGGTGCTGCCAATGGTAGTAAGTGAACTGTTTCCACAATGGTTTGTTTTTCTATTCCTTTTCGCAGTACTCGCAGCAGCAATGTCAACAGCATCCGCGCTTTTTCACACAGCAGGGGCATGTGTCGGCAGGGACATATATGACAAGGCAATAAAGAAAGGGGTTTCAGGTGAAAAATCCGTGAAGGTAACAAGATATGCAACCGTGGGCATTGTGATTGCAACACTCATCCTTTCATTAAGACCACCTGATGTTGTGGCATTCATGTGCGCTTTCTTTTTTGGACTCATGGGTGGGACATTCCTTGCAGTTTATACCTTAACGCTTTACTGGAAAAAAATGAGCAGGGCTGGTGCCTGGGCTGGAATATTAGGGGGATTTTTATTCACTATCCTGTGGTATGTGCTTGTTTACTTCAAAACAGCACCAAGCATAATAGGTTCCTCAATGTTTTCATCATACAAAATCAATATGCTTGACCCATTGTTCATAGCCATACCATTGTCATTTCTACTTGCATATGCTGTGAGCAAGGTGTTTAAACAGGATTCTGAGGAAAAAAGGATTACAGAGAAGGCGTTTGAGAACATAGGATAAAATAGTTGGTGTGCTGGTTAACTTTTTTATCTTATAATTCTGACTTTCTTCTCAGATACTACTACAAGACCTTTGGGCTCAATCTTTAAATCAAAAAATCTGTTAAGACATTTTATTATGTTTTCTGGGAAGATTATTTTTGGTCTTACAACCATGATATTTATCTTAGCCTGCTCTGAGAGATAGTACATATGGCCAAAATCCAGATCCAATGTCAGTATGATTCTATCATCTTTTTCTGCAGTTTCAACAACTTCTACATCGGATATCTCCCTTTTATTTAGGTCATAGAGTGTTACAACATCATGCCCTTTTTCTTTGATAAATTTTACAACAGAGGGGATATTCTCATCAGCCAATATCCTCATATTTTTGTGACCCTATGATTGAGAAAACAATTGGTGACATACTTGATGACGATGGAAATTGCAAAGCAATTTCCTAGCATACTATGAAAAAATTTAATAGAAACAAGGGGAAAAAAATGAAACCATGTTTTTAACTATTTTAAGGGGGCTTATTTTATTATCATTCTTGCATCAACGACAACAGCATCTTTTTCTCTAAGGAAAACAGGGTTTAAATCCATCTCCTTAATGGAGTTTTGAAAATCAACCCCCAGATTAGAAACATTGAGAAGAATGTTAATTAATGCATCCCTGCTAACCTTTATGCCTCTGAAACCACCCAAAATTTTTCTTGATTTTATCTCGCTCATCATGTCCTCAGCATCCTTTCTGTCAATGGGCAAAACCCTGAATACAACATCCTTAAAAATTTCTGTGAAAATTCCTCCCAGACCAAACATTATGCTTAAACCAAAAGTAGGGTCATGGACCAATCCAACAATAGCCTCAACACCTGGTTTCTCCATAGTTTCAATAATAAAATTTTCACCAGCAAATTTTTTCTGAAAATCTTTGTATACCTTTACTAATTCATCCTCAGATTTAATGCCTAATTTCACACCGCCAACATCCGTCTTATGGGTATATTTTGGTGAGCAGATTTTCATAACAAGGGGATAGGGCAGAGAAATTTTTTTCAAATCCTTCTCATTTTTTACAAGGGCATATCCTGTTGTTGGAATATTGTATTCCTTTAACAATGATTTAACCTCATTCTCTGTTAACACCTTCCTTCCTCCAAGAGATTTAACAAATGATTCCATATTCATTATTTTATCCTCCTGCTGTGCAATCCTAACCTGTACCCTTCCTTCACAAGCGCCTTCATAGCATTAACCGCTCTGGTTGTATCCTGGTAAACTGGGATGTTCTCATTTTTCAAATCCTCTGTAACCTCCTCAATTTCCCTACCTCCAATCCAGCAGGAGATAATCGGTTTATCATGTTTTGGATCGTTTCTCTGTAATTCAACCATTTTCAGCACTGCACCGGTGTACTCCCTTGGTCTTGCATAACCGCCATGAACACAGGTAACAATCACACCATCAATATTTTTATCTTCCAGTACTGCTTTTGTAGCCATCTCATACCTGTGGAAGCCTGCATCAGCAACAAGGTCAACAGGGTTCCCGGGTGTTACAAGCGGTGGTAAAATTTTTTTCAACTTTTTGACAGTGTAATTATTTAAATAAGGAACCTCTAAATCGTTGTCAGAGCAGGCGTCTGCAAGAAGAATCCCTGCTCCACCACCGTTTGATATTATACCAACCCTGTTTCCTCTGGCAGGAGGCTGATTTGCTAATGCGTTTGATACATCAAAAAGCTCTGTGACGTCGTTCACCCTGATAATATCTGCCTGTTTGAATACACCATCATAGATTTTATCACTCCCGGCCATTGCACCTGTGTGTGATGAGACTGCCTTTGCACCAGCTTTTGTTTTCCCTGCCTTTATCACAACTATTGGCTTACTGCATTTTTTTGCTGCACTCAGAAATTTTTTACCATTTTTTACATCCTCAATATACATTGCGATAACCTTTGTGCTGGGGTCTTTCTCAAGATACTCTATAATGTCTGCATCATCAATGTCAAGTTTGTTTCCCATTCCAATGACTTTTGAAAGACCAATTTTTTCCAGAAGGGCATGGTATATCACGCCGATGCTTAATGCGCCGCTCTGACTCACAACAGAGATACTGCCTTTATATGGCATTCCGAAAACAAAACTTGCGTCAAGACCATCAACAGGGTTTTTGAAGCCCATTGTGTTAGGACCAAGTATTCTTATACCATATTTTTTTGCTATTAACAAAATGTTTTCAGCAAGTTTTTTTTCACCTATCTCAATAAAACCAGAGGAAACAATTACAGCATTTTTTATTTTTTTCTTCCCGCATTCCTCAAGTATTCCTGGAACCATTTCTGCTGGAACGACAATGAGCGCTAAATCAATTTTATCCCTTACTGCTTTAACATTTGGATAGCATTTCTGTCCAAGTATTTCATCAGCATTTGGGTTCACAGGATACATCTTTCCTTTGTAATCATAAACAAGCGTGTTTTTCAAAGTCTCATAACCGATTTTCCCTGGCGTTCTGGATGCCCCTATGACTGCAATACTTTTAGGGTTGAAGAAGCGCTCAAGACTCATAAGTTTGTAAGCAGAATAGGATTGTATAAAGATTGTGATTAGATCTCTATTTGCCTTTAAACATGGGTTTCCTTTTTTCAACAAAAGCATTCATTCCCTCTTTCACGTCCTCCGTTGAAAAACACCTGCTGAATGCATCTGCTTCCAATGAAAGGGCAACCTTCAAATCAACATCCCTGTTGATTAACTCCTTTGAAAGTTTGACCGCAACCGGCGCGTTGGATTTAATCTTTCCCGCAAGTTCTTTTGCAGCATCCATCACCCCATCATGGTGTACAACAATATTAACCAGGCCTATGCGCAAAGCCTCGTTTGCATCTATAATGCTGCCTGTGAATATCAGTTCCTTCGCCTTGTTTTTTCCAACAAGTCTTGGAAGTCTTTGCGTGCCGCCAAAACCAGGGATAACGCCAAGGCTCACCTCAGGCTGACCGAACTTTGCATTCTCGGATGCAACAACAATGTCGCAGCACATTGCGAGCTCAGTGCCTCCGCCGAGCGCGAAGCCGTTCACAGCACCTATCACAGGGGCTGGAAAGTTTTCTATTCTGCTGAGAACGCTTTGCCCAAGTTTTGAGAACTCAGACGCTTGCGCCAGGTTTTTGATGCTCATTTCCTTTATGTCCGCACCAGCAACAAACGCCTTTCCTGCACCAGTAATGATTATCACATCAATTGCCTCTTTTTCAAGCTCATCAAAAATTTTTTCCATTTCCAGGAGTATGTTTGTGTTAAGCACATTCATTGGCGGATTGTTTATTGTGAGTATTGCAACGCCATCCTCTTTTTTTACCTCTATCATGTTATTTTTTGCTGTAGTCATAAAATCCTCTCCAGGTTTTTCTCCCAAGGTATCCTGCATTCACCATTTTCCTCAGCAAAGGACAGGGCCTGTATTTTGGGTCTGAAAAACCATTGTAAAGTACTTCCATGATGTGCAGGCATATGTCCAGTCCAATCAAATCAGCCAGCTCCAATGGCCCCATGGGATGGTTCATTCCAAGCTTCATTACATTATCTATCGCCTCTTTCGACGCCACGCCTTCCATTAAACAATATATAGCTTCATTTATCATTGGCATTAATACTCTGTTTGAAACAAAGCCAGGATAATCATTAACCTCGACCGGTATTTTGTCTAATTTTTCTGCGAGAACTTTTATTGCTGCTGCGGTTTCATCACTGGTTCTCAGTCCTTTTATTACCTCTACAAGCTTCATTAGGGGTACTGGATTCATGAAATGCATTCCTATAAATTTTTCAGGTCTTTTTGTTGCGGATGCTAAATCTGTTACAGGAATGGTTGAGGTATTGGATGCTAAAATGGTGTGCTCCGAGCAAACAGCGTCTAACTCTTTGAATAAATTCTTTTTCAAATTTACATCTTCCAGTATTGCTTCTATGACCACATCACAATCTCTGACTGCATCCAGCTTTGTAGTGGGTGTTATTTTATTCAAAATTTTGTTTTTTTCCTCTTCACTCAGATTTCCTTTCTCCACACTTCTGCCCAAAAATTTATTTATTTTGGCCATACCGTTGTCCACAAATTTTTGTTCGATATCCCTCATCACAACATCATAGCCGTTTTTAGCGCAAACGAGCGCTATCCCATGCCCCATTGTCCCTGCACCTATCACGCCTATTTTTTTTATTTCCATTTTTCAATCACCTCATACATTCTCAACAATCATAGCAACCGCGTTTCCACCGCCAAGACAAAGTGTTGCAAGCCCTCTTTTAGCATTTCTGTCTTTCATAGCATAAATTAATGTGGTAAGAACCCTGGCGCCGCTTGCACCAATAGGATGTCCTAAAGCAACAGCACCGCCGTTTACGTTGAATTTATCGTCCGGTATTTTGAACTCTTTCTGAATTGCCACACTCGCAGATGCAAATGCCTCATTATGCTCAAATAGGTCGATGTCCTCAATCTTCATTTTTGTCTTCTGCAACAATCCTTTTACTGTAGGTATTGGTGCCTCCATAACATTTTCAGGCTCCACACCAGAGGTGTAATAATCCACAATTTTTACCAATGGTGTGATGCCCAGTTTTTCAGATTTTTCTTTACTCATTATAACAACTGCTGATGCGCCATCTGAGATTTGCGATGCATTACCAGCAGTGGTTACACCATCCTTTTGGAAAAATGGTTTTAGTCTTGATAATTTTTCTAAAGAACTATCCCTTCTTGGTCCTTCATCTGTATCAAAAATTTTTGTTTCTTTTTTTTCTTTTATTTCTATGGGTATGATTTCATCTTTAAATTTTCCTTTATCTATGGCATCTACAGCTTTTTTATGTGACCCGAGCGCATATTTGTCTATTTCTTCCCTGGTTAAATTAAATCTTAGGGCTATTCTGTCTCCTGTGATGCCCATATGATAATCATTGTAAATATCCCATAATCCATCCTTAACCATGCTGTCCACAAGTTTTCCATCAAATAATTTGTAGCCAAATCTTGCTTTTTCCAAAAGATAAGGCGCGTTTGTCATGCTTTCCATACCGCCTGCTACTATGATTTCATGCTCACCTGCTTTGATAGCGTTCGCACCAAACATAACCGACTTCAGACCTGAGCCGCATACCTTGTTTACAGTTGTGGAGCCCACACTTACTGGTATGCCTGCATGAATTGCAGATTGCCTGGCAGGATTCTGCCCTAACCCAGCACCTATCACATTACCCATAATTACCTCATCCACGTCCTTGGGCTCTATTTTTGCCCTTTTCACAGCTTCCTTAATTACAACAGTACCTAACTGAGGCGCTGAAAAAGTTTTTAGACCACCATCAAATTTACCTATTGCTGTTCTAACAGCACTACAAATTACTACATCCATATTATGGGGAACAGTATGTACAAATATATAAATTTCCATTCTGAGATGCAAAGTCAATACACATCTGTAGTATTTTTAGAGTGAAAAATGAAGTTTACTGAGAAAAAACTTATATACGCTCACTTCTATTATCCGTTGAATGAAATTGGAGAAAGGGCTTGTGCAGGTTTACACAGGCAACGGTAAAGGAAAAACCACTGCTTCTTTGGGGCTGGCGTTGCGCGCCATCGGCAGGGGCATGAAGGTTTATATGATCCAGTTCATGAAAAATGCAAAATATGGTGAGCTTTTAACCGCAGAAAAACTGTCTAATCTAAAAATTGTTCATTACGGCAGAAACTGCTTTGTGAATAAAGAAAAACCTGAGAAGATAGATGTTGAACTTGCGCATGATGGGTTGAAGCACGCTAAACAGATTATAATGGGTGGGGAATACGATTTAGTCATACTTGATGAAATTAATGTTGCGCTCAACTTTAAGTTGATCTCCCTGGAAGATGTTCTTGACTTAATTAGAAATAAGCCTGCTCATGTAGAACTTGTGCTTACAGGCAGATATGCTGATAAAAAACTTGTTGAAACTGCGGATCTGGTTACTGAAATGCTTGACATCAAACACCCATTCAGGGAGGGTGTGCAGATAAGAGAAGGGATTGATTACTAGAAGGGGGACAAAAAATGTTTAATGCTGACAAAATCAATGAGTTAAAGGAAAAG
>Ga0210056_1001824_pt1 | contig 18331 bp, 19 predicted proteins | sample CryGeyCG2014_080_2_FD_183965 | JGI IMG/M metagenome (GOLD analysis project Ga0210056, IMG submission 183965) | Groundwater microbial communities from aquifer - Crystal Geyser CG07_land_8/20/14_0.80 (SPAdes) (version 2) | ecosystem: Environmental > Aquatic > Deep subsurface > Groundwater | place... | reverse complement strand
TTTACCTGAAACATCTTGATGAATAGCAATTAAAGCCGGAGGTCCTAAACCTTCGGTATAAAGTCGCCGTAATATATGCCCCGGACATTTAGGGGCTATCATGCTAACGTCAATGCTAGAAGGCGGTACAATTTGTGAATAGTGAATGTTAAAGCCGTGAGCGAACATCAAGGTTTTGCCTTTAGATATTTCCTTCTCGATTGACTCATGGTAGATTAGTGGATGTAAATTATCCGGAGCAAGCATAACAATGATATCGGCATGCTTTGTTACTTCAGCGGCGTTGGTTACCTTAAAACCAGCGCTTTCTGCTGCTTTCCAGCCTGCACTATCTAAGGCTTCAGCAACAATAACTTGGCAGCCACTGTCCCTCAGATTCTGGGCATGGGCATGCCCCTGACTACCATAGCCGATAATGCCAATCGTTTTACCCTTGATTAAGTCCAGGTTGGAATCCTTGTCATAGTAAATTTTAGCCATAACACTCCCTCCTTCAGAGAAATCCTAATTTCTAATATCTAAATCCTAAACAAATCCATTTGAAATGCAAAAGGCAAAAATAAAAATGCAAAATGACAGAGCAAAAGTTAAAAAGTTTGCATTTTGAATTATCATTTTGACTTTTGACCTTTGATTTTTAATTTTCTATATTGCTTCGGATTTTCACTGGGTGCCTCCACGAGTTAGAGCAACCCTTCCTGTTCTGGTGACCTCTTTAATACCAAAGCTGCGGAGAAGTTCAAATAGCGACTCTACTTTATCCTCGTCGCCGGTGACTTCCACTGTTAGTGAATCCGAGGCAACATCAACTATATTGGCTCTAAAAATATCCACGATCTGTATAATCTCGCTTCTTGTTGCAGCAGTAGCATTGACTTTGATTAAGGCTAACTCCCTGGCTACTATATTTCCTTCGGTTATGTCAGTCACTTTAATCACATTGATTAGTTTGTCTAATTGCTTCCTAACTTGTTCCACCACTGCAGAATCACCACTGACAACAACAGTCATGCGAGATAATCCAGGCTGTTCACTATGTCCTACAGCAAGGCTTTGTATATTAAAGGCTCGGCGGCGAAAAAGGCTAGCTACTCTATTCAACACACCAGGCTTATCTTCTACTAAAGCTACTAGGGTATGTTTCGTATCAGACAATTTACTCCTTTTTCACCCTCACCTTATTCCTCTCCCTTCAAGGGAGAGGTTAGGTGAGGGCATTTCTGCCTTTGGCAGTTCTAAAGTTTCGGATAAACTTCCTCCCAGCGGTACCATAGGATAGACATTTTCCTCTGGCTCAACAACAAAGTCGATAAGAAAGGCCCCAGGGTAATCCATCGCTTTCTGTATAGCTGGAATTACCTCCTCCAGGCGTTTTACTCTTATTCCAGGGATATCGTAGGCTTCGGCAATCTTAACAAAATCCGGGTTCCAGAGTTTTGTATCAACATAGCGACGCTCATAAAATAACTCCTGCCACTGCCTTACCATCCCCAAATAGCCATTATTAATAATCGCTATTTTTATAGCAATTTTCTCCTGCGTTATGGTAGCTAATTCTTGAATAGTCATCTGAAAGCCACCGTCGCCAGCGATGCACCATACCATCTCCCCAGGGCACCCCACTTTAGCCCCTATAGCGGCTGGAAGCTCAAATCCCATAGTGCCTAGGCCGCCCGAGGAAATAAGGCTGTCAGGTTTAGTATAAACGAAGTGTTGTGCGGCCCACATTTGATTCTGCCCTATCCCAGTAACTACAATGGCATTTCCTTGGGTGGCTTCATAGATCTGGCGAATAACATATTGAGGTAAAAGCTCGTCATTCCGCCTAATATCCGGCGATGGATACTCATACCTCCATTGATCTAGCTGAGAGAGCCAATCCAAATGGTCTCTGAAGTCAATTTCCTTATTCATAGCCTTTAATACATTTTTAACATCACCAACTATGGGCACATCTACCCTCACATTCTTTCCTATCTCTGCCGGGTCAATATCAATATGAACAATATGGGCATTAGGAGCAAAACCGCTGGTATTTGCCGTAGCCCGATCATCAAATCTCATGCCAATGGCGATAATAAGGTCAGCACTTTGCACTGCCATGTTGGCATAAGTCATACCATGTATCCCCATCATGCCGAGGCTAAGAACATGGTTTTGGGGGAAAGAACCAAGGCCAAGGAGTGTATTAACCACTGGTATTTGTGCCTTCTCAGCTAATTCCTTGAGCTCATCATAAGCCTGGGAAATAATTATTCCTCTGCCGGCAACAATAAGGGGTCTTTCGGCTTCATTAATGAGCCCGGCTGCTCTTTTAACCTGAACTGAATGGCCTCGGGAGATAAACTTGTAGCCTGGCAAATCAACTTTCTCAGGATAAACAAATTCTACTTCCTCTTGCTGCACATCTTTTGGTATATCAATAAGCACGGGGCCTGGCCTCCCTGTCTGAGCAATATAAAAAGCCTCCTTAACTGTCCTTGCTAGTTCGATGGCATCAGAAACAAAATAATTATGCTTGGTGATGGGGAGTGTAATGCCGGTAATATCTGCCTCTTGGAAGGCATCCTTGCCAATAAAGGGCCTGGCTACCTGGCCAGTTATAGCTACCATAGGAGAGGAGTCCATAAAAGCATTGGCAATACCAGTTACCAAATTAGTAGCTCCCGGGCCCGAAGTAGCTATACATACACCTGCTTTATGGGTAGCGCGAGCATAACCATCAGCAGCATGGGCTGCCCCTTGCTCATGGCGAACCAGTATATGCCGAAGTTGAGGATATTGAGGAAAGGTATCATATATGGGCAAAACAGCTCCGCCAAGGATACCAAAAATAACTTCTACTCCCTCTTTAATTAAGCTTTCACACAAAATCTGAGCGCCAGTCTTCTTCATAATAGCTCCTCTTAGTCAGCAAACACCGCTCCAGTGCTGGCTGAGGTCACCTTATCAGCATAGCGTTTAAGATAGCCAGTTTTAGCCTTTGGTTCAAAAGGAGGCAATAAGTTTAATCGCTGCTCTATCTCCTTTTGCGTTAATTCTACCTCTAATTTGTGGTTAGGTATATCTATTTTGACAATATCGCCGTCTTTCACAGCAGCTATAGGCCCTCCCGCTGCTGCCTCTGGTGAGACATGGCCGATGGCGGCACCCCTTGTTGCTCCAGAGAAGCGACCGTCGGTAATCAGAGCTACCTTACCATCCATACCCATGCCACTGAGAAGAGAAGTTGGCGTCAGCATTTCACGCATCCCAGGTCCCCCTTTTGGTCCCTCATAGCGAATAATAATTACCTCCCCAGATTTGAATTCCCCTTTTATTATTGCTGTAGTAGCTGCTTCTTCACTATCGAAGACCCGTGCTGGGCCCTGATGGACCAGCATCTCGGGAGCTACTGCAGCGCTTTTCACCACTGCACCTTCAGGCGCTAGATTGCCAAATAATATACCAATACCACCGGTAATGCTATAGGGATTAGATAGACTACGAATTACCTCTCTATTCTTAACTTTAGCTTCCTTTATCGTCTCGCCCACTGGTTTCCCTAACACTGTCTGTGCCTCAAGATTTAGCAATTGGCATATCTCCTGCATCACTGCTGGAATGCCACCAGCTAAGTCTAAATCTTCAATGTGATAATCGCTTGCCGGGCTTAATTTACATATATGGGGAATACGCTGGCTAATTTCACTTACCAAAGACAAAGGGAAGGTAATACCTGCCTCATGAGCTATGGCCATAAGGTGCAATGTAGAATTAGTGCTGCCACCCAAAGCCATATCTACAGCGAAGGCATTATAAATGGAATCTCTGGTAATGACGTCTTTAGGCCGAATATTCTTAGCCAATACATCCATAACTTGCTGGCCGGCTTGATAGGCTAATTGGGTTCGCCGTGCTTGTACCGCCGGTATTGTCCCATTACCAGGTAAGGCCATACCCAAAGCTTCAGTAAGGCAATTCATAGTATTAGCGGTAAACATGCCAGCACAGCTGCCACAGCCAGGACAAGCAACTCTCTCTAATTCCGCCAGCTCAGTCTCCGACATGTTTCCCCTGATAGTCTCGCCCACCGCTTGGAAAACTGAGCTAAGGTCGACTGACTTCGCTTGATTACCCTGATAAAACTTTCCCGCCATCATAGGGCCACCACTTACAAATACGCCAGGCAAGTTAAGTCTCACCGCAGCCATCAACATTCCTGGTATTACCTTGTCACAATTGGGGATAAAAACTAAACCATCAAAAGCATGAGCCTCAGCCAGAATCTCAACAGAGTCAGCAATAAGTTCTCGGCTGGGCAGACTATACCTCATTCCTGGGTGATTCATGGCAATACCATCACAAACAACTATAGTATTAACTTCAAAAGGCACTCCTCCTCGACTGCGGATTCCCTCCTTTACTGCCCGGGCAATAGACTGCAAATGAATATGCCCAGGGACAACTTCACTGAAGCTATTAATCACCCCAATAAAAGGTTTATCCCAATCGTCTGGAGCGCAACCTACAGCATGAAGTAATGACCTATGAGGGGACCGCTCGATACCTTTCTTGACAACATCGCTTCTCATCAGCTTCTCCTTTAACTTAAAAAGTGGAAACTACCACAAATAGCTAGCAGGGTCAAACTGCTTCCAGAGCTTTTATTTTATTTAATCTCAGGATATGCCTGCCGCCTTCAAAATTGGTGGATAGGTAGGTCCTAACAATTTCCAAAGCTAAATCAACATCTACATTCTCAGCTCCGAGGCACAGGATATTGGCATCATTGTCTTGACGGGCTCGTTGTGCCGTAAAGGTGTCATGGCATAAAGCTGCTCTTATGCCCTTTATTTTGTTAGCTGCCATACTCATGCCTATGCCAGTGCTGCATATTAGAATGCCTTGGTCAAAGTCACCCGAAATCACTGCTTCGCCTACTTTTTGAGCAATATCGGGATAGTCTACCGACTCAATGTTATAGCAGCCAAAATCATGATAGTCATGATTTAGCTTTGGCAGAAATTCCATAATCGCCTGTTTTATTCTGAAGCCGCGATGGTCACAACCTAAAGCGATATGCATGACCTTTTGCCTCACAATATTCTTTATAGGCTTTATCAATTTCATGTGTGGATATAATACCTTGACGCAAAATCGTAGGCACTTCGCCTGTGACATCTACTATAGTTGATTCACTGCCACCAGGGCACTTGCCACCATCAATGATAAGGTCAACTTTATCTCCTAACTGTTGCCCAACCTCATCAGCAATCAAAATGCTTGGCTTGCCACTGATATTGGCGCTAGTCCCAATTATTGGGTTTCCCAAGCTTTGGATAAGGGCTAGAGGAATGGGATGGTTAGGGACACGCACTGCTATAGTAGATTGGCTAGTAAGATAAGTAGGCAACGAAGCTGCTTTAGGCAAAAGCAAAGTTAAGCCTCCCGGCCAAAAGTATCGTGCTAGGAACCAAGCAAGCTCAGGTATCTGCTCAGCTACGGTGCTTACTTGAGATATATCAGCAAGGAGCAAGGGAAAGGATAAATGCCTGGGGCGTTTTTTTACTGCGTAAATTCTCTCTACCGCCTTATGGTTGAAGGCATCAGCTCCTAACCCGTAAACTGTATCAGTAGGAAAAGCAATTATCCCACCCTTTTTAAGTATTTGAACTGCTTTCCTCACCTGTTCTTGCAAGGCATTCATGAGAGTATTTACCAACCTTACTTGTAGGCCCTGAGCCTTTCGCTTCCTGTCATTCTGAGGGAGGAAAGCGACCGAAGAATCTCATAGCGCTCAGGGCAGGCTCAGCGAAAAATCTAGAGCCCCTTCACTTCATTCAGGGTGACAACGAATACCGGCATTCATCGCCTTGACGCTAGTATAGCACAGTGATAATCTAGCATAACATTATCAGCGTAACTCTGAAATGGAAAACGAACTGCAAAGCCACCGGGTCTCTGCTAGCGATGACATCGAAGTCTCTACTTACCTAGAGATCGCCAAAGAATTGCGCGGTGAGCAACCAACATTTGAGCCTAAGGCGCTGCCGCCGGGTGAAAAAGAAACCATAGTGGTGATTGATTTTGGCGCTCAGTATAATATGCTCATTGTCAGGCGAGTGCGAGAATGCCATGTTTACTGCGAGCTTGTGCCCTATGATACCCCCTGGGAGAAAATAGCTACTCTTAACCCCAAAGGTTTTATCCTTTCCGGAGGCCCAGCTAGTGTCTATGCTCTTGGGGCTCCTTTGGCTCCAACATATATTTATGAGAAACACCTGCCGGTAATAGGCATTTGCTATGGCATGCAGGTCATTGCCTATCAACTAGGTGGTCAAGTATCTCCAGGTGAAAAGCATGAATATGGTCATGCTATCCTACACATAAGTACTGAAGACTCTCCTCTTTTCGCTGGCCTCCCTACATCTCTTCCTGTGTGGATGAGCCATGGTGACCAAATAATAGAGATGCCTCCCGGCTTCAAGGCTTTAGCTTACACCGAAAATTCGCCCATCGCCGTTATGGGCAGTGATAAGGGCATTTTTGGACTCCAGTTTCATCCTGAAGTGGCTCATACGCCACAAGGGAAAAGCATATTTCAGAACTTTGTCTATCGAATATGTGGCTGTCAAGGCAATTGGACCCCTACTAGATTCATAGCTGAGAGCATAGACAAGATTAAGAAACAAGTGGGCGCTGGTAGGGCTATCTGCGCCCTTTCCGGTGGTGTTGATTCGGCAGTAACCGCTACTCTTGTTCACCGCGCTATTGGTGACAATTTGACTTGTTTATTTATCAATAATGGCTTGCTACGTCGCGAGGAGCCAGAGAGAGTGCTTAATACTTTCCAGCGCAATCTCAAAATGGATATAGTTCATGTAGATGCCAGCGAAAGATTTCTGGAGCGACTTCGCGGGGTAATTGACCCGGAGATGAAGCGGCACCTGATAGGGGAGGTATTCATCCGGGTTTTTGAGGAGGAAGCAGCTAAACTGGGCCGGTTTGATTTTTTGGCTCAAGGAACTCTCTACCCCGACGTGATCGAAAGCAGCACTGCTATTGAAACTAAGGTCTCAACCAAAATAAAAAGTCATCACAACGTTGGTGGCTTGCCAGCTAAAATGAAGTTTAACCTTATTGAGCCATTGAGGTATCTGTTTAAGGACGAAGTTCGCGAGGTAGGACTAGCTTTAGGCCTACCCGAAGACATGATTTGGCGGCAACCATTCCCGGGACCGGGGTTAGCTATCCGCATCATTGGCGAAGTGACCAAAGAACGGTTGGAGATACTTCGTGCCGCTGATTGGATTGTGATGAACGAGATCAAAAAGGCTAAACTTTATCGTCAGCTATGGCAGAGTTTTGCTGTGCTTACTGGTGTCAAAAGCGTTGGCGTGATGGGCGATCATAGAACCTACGGCTATCTAATAGCAGTTAGGGCAATAAATAGTGAGGATGCCATGACTGCTGATTGGGCGAGGTTGCCTTATGACCTCCTGGCTAGAATATCAGACCGCATAGTTAATGAAGTCCCCAATGTCAATAGAGTAGTTTATGATGTCACCAGCAAGCCACCGGCAACTATAGAATGGGAGTAACTGTTCACTTTAGTGTCATTCTGAGGGGTGAGCCGAAGCCCTGAGCTTTAGCGAAGGGGCAACGACCGAAGAATCTTAGAGACCCTTCGCTTCGCTCAGGATGACACAGGGTGGCTGAACACTTACGAGTGGGAATAAAATAAGATTAAAAAGGAGGAGAAAAAGATGAATTGCCCCTTTGAAGAGAGAGAAGAAGAACAACTGACTTTAGAAGAGGATTTGGAGATGCTTCGCGAGGATTTGATAGGCGAACTGCAAGCTATAAACCAATATCAGGAGCACATAGAGAGCCTGGAAAGTGAAGAGGCTGTGACTACATTGGAACACATCATTGAAGATGAGAAAGAACATGTTGCCGAGTTGGTTAAATTGATTCAGAGCCTCGACCCTGTTCAGGCTGAGAAATTTAAGAAAGAGATTTTGTAGAATGTGATGGCGAATAGACCGAAACTAAAGGGGTGGGGAAAAAGAGCCAAGCATTAAGAATAGGAAGTAACAACCATTGAAAGTGATGGTGATTGGCGGAGGGGCAAGGGAACATACCTTGGTGTGGAAACTAGCCCAAAGCCCCAAAGCTGAGAGGGTTTTTGTCGCTCCAGGAAATGCTGGCACTGCGCTTATAGGTGAAAATTTAAGCATTCAGCCTACGGATGCGGAATCGCTGGGCAAGGTAGCTAAAGATAAAGGCGTTGATCTTGTTGTCGTTGGTCCTGAAGTGCCATTGGCTTTAGGTATAGTGGATTATTTTGATAGCCTGAATATCCCCGTTTTTGGCCCCACCAAAGCAGCAGCTCAAATAGAGTCAAGCAAAGTTTTCGCTAGAAACTTGATGGAGAAATATGGCATTCCCTGTCCCAAAGGAGCAATTTTCTCCTCTTATTCTGAAGCTCATGAATATCTTAAGCGACAACAACCACCAATTGTCATCAAGGCAGATGGATTAGCTGCTGGTAAAGGCACAATTATAGCCAGCTCCTTGCCAGAAGCTAACAAGGCTCTCAGTGATATTATGGAGGCGAAAATCTTTGGCTCAGCGGGAGATAAAGTCATAATTGACGAATATGTTACCGGCAAAGAGGTAAGTCTGATAGCTTTCACTGATGGCAAAATAATCTCGCCCATGGTTCCCGCCTGTGATTACAAGAAAATCTGGGACAATGATCAAGGACCTAATACCGGTGGTATGGGAAGCTATAGCCCGCCAGGATTTTTCCCCGCTGAACTAGTAGAGAAGGCTACTAATACTATTTTATTGCCGGCAGTAAAAGCGATGGCTAGCGAAGGAGCAACCTACAAAGGGGTAATCTACGCCGGGTTAATGGTCACCAACAAGGAGGAATTATCTGTGTTAGAATTTAATGCTCGCTTTGGCGACCCAGAAACTCAAGCTGTTTTACCTCTTCTCCAAAGTGACCTGGTGGATATACTCTTGGCTGTGATTCAAGGTAATCTTGACCAGGTAAAAATACAGTGGAGTCGTGATGCTTGTGTGGGAGTAGTTATGGCTTCCGCGGGCTATCCTGGAAAGTATAAAACAGGCTTCCCGATAAAAGGTTTGGACAAGGTGGATAAAGATTTGTTGATTTTTCATGCTGGAACTAAATTGGGCGATGATGGGACAATATATACCAACGGTGGGCGGGTGCTTACTGCAGTAGGCACTGGTGAAAACATGGCTGAAGCTCGGAAGAAAGTTTATCGCAACTTAGCTAATATTTATTTTGAGGGCTGCCATTATCGCAAAGATATTGCTCTCAGGGAGATAATTTAAATGGCAAAAGTAGGCATCGTCATGGGCAGCAAAACGGATAGGGACATAGTCAAGCCAGCAATGGACATGCTAGAGCAGCTAGGCATTGATTATGAAGTTTCTATTATCTCAGCTCATAGAAACCCAGAGAAACTAAGGGAATACGGTCTGAAAGCAGAGGAGCGCGGTTTTGAGGTTATCATTGCTGCTGCTGGCGGGGCTGCTCACCTCCCTGGCATTCTAGCTAGCTGGACAACGCTGCCCGTAATTGGCATTCCTTTGCCTACTACTGAACTGAAGGGGGTAGATGCTTTGCTCTCTATAGCTCAGATGCCTGCCGGAGTGCCAGTAGCCTGTGTGGGCATCGGCACAAGCGGTGCCAAAAATGCTGCCTTGCTTGCCGCTCAGATTTTAGGTATAAAGCACGAAGAAGTAAAAGAAGCCTATCAAAGATATAAAGCGGAGCTGGCGGAGAAATAATATGATTGAGCGCTATTCCAGACCCCGGATGAAAAAGATATGGTCAGAGGAGAATAAGTTCGACCAATGGCTTAAGGTGGAAATAGCCGTTTGTGAAGCTTGGGCGGAACTGGGCAAGATCCCCGGAGAAGCCATACCTAAGATAAAGAAAGCTAACTATAACCTGGATCGTATCGCTGAATCACTCAAAGTGACTCATCATGATATGACCGCTTTTCTTAATTCGGTGGCTGAAAGCCTTGGTGAAGAGTCTCGCTTCATCCATCTCGGGCTTACCTCCTCAGACGTTATGGATACCGCTTTAGGCCTCCAATTAACAGAAGCAGCTAATATCCTGTCACAGGATATTAGCGACCTTATTTCCACCCTGGAGAATAAAGCCATAGAACATAAATACACCATTATGATGGGGCGAACCCACGGCGTTCATGCTGAGCCGATTACCTTTGGTTTAAAGCTAGCCTTATGGACTGAAGAGATGAAGCGTAATGCCCAGAGGTTAGCTGAGGCTAAGAAAGCTATCTCTGTAGGGAAGATATCCGGAGCAGTAGGCACCTACGCCACTGTACCTCCCCAGGTTGAAGAAAGAGCTTGTGCCAAATTAGGTCTTGCTCCAGCCCCCATATCAAGTCAGATAATCCAGCGTGACCGCCATGCCCAATTTATAACTACTCTAGCCATAATTGCTAGCTCCCTGGAAAAATTTGCCACCGAGGTCAGGAGTCTTCAGAGAACTGAAATTCTCGAGGTTGAGGAACCCTTCCAAGCCGGACAGACAGGCTCCTCGGCGATGCCTCATAAAAGAAATCCCGAGCTTTGCGAGCGCATCTGCGGACTTGCTAGATTGATAAGGGGGCATGCTTTGACCTCGCTGGAAAACATTGCTTTATGGCATGAGCGAGATATCAGCCATTCCTCCACAGAGCGTATTATTCTGCCTGACTCTTGCTTAGTAATGGACTATATATTGTCTCTGTTTTCCTCAATAATGAAAGGGCTTGAGGTTTATCCCAAGAACATGCGGCGTAACCTTGAGCTTACTCAGGGGTTAATCTTCTCTCAAAGAGTGCTCCTAGCACTAATAGATAAAGGTGTAAGTCGAGAAAAGGCCTATAAGATAGTGCAAGGCAATGCTATGAAAGCCTGGCAAGAAAAGAGGAGCTTTTTATCCCTGCTTGAGGCAGATACAGAAATAACAGCTTACTTATCTAAATTTGAGCTAGAATCCTTGTTCGACTATGATTATTACCTGAAGTATGTAGATAATATCTTTGAACGATTGGGGCTAACCGAGTTAAAAGAGGTCGAGCAACCCGAAGTGGAAAGGTTAGCCCCAGAGGCGCTTTAGCACAGTTGGAAATGTCTGTTTTATTACAAACTGACTTACCTCTTCCCTTATTCCGCCGCGGCAAGGTAAGAGATGTCTATGACTTAGATGACAAACTTCTTATAGTGGCTACTGACCGCATCTCAGCCTTTGATTTTGTCCTGCCTTGTGGCGTCCCCAACAAAGGGAAAGTTCTTAATCATCTCTCTGCTTTCTGGTTTGAGAAAACAGCCCATATTGTGCCCAATCATCTCATCAAGGTAATTGATAGCTTGGACGCGCTCCGGGACGTCATTGCGAGGAGCGAAGCGACGAAGCAATCTCAAAGGGAAGGAGATTCCTCGCTTACGCTCGGAACAAGCCTTATTGGCCGCTCCATGCTTGTGGCTAAAGCTGAGCGTATTCCTGTAGAATGTGTTGTTCGAGGTTACTTATCTGGCTCAGCTTGGGCAGAGTATAAGAAAACAGGTACTGCTGGCGATATTCGCTTACCAGCCGGTATGAAGGAAAGCCAAGAATTGTCTCACCCTATCTTTACTCCTACTACCAAAGGAGAGGCAGAGCATGACCGTCCTTTAACTAATCAAGATATAAGGAACCTTGAGGAAACATCATTGCAGGCGGGGCGAGGCAAGCTCAATTTGATTAAGGAACTGGAGGAGAAAAGCTTGCTCATTTACCACTACGCACGAGATTATGCTAAAAACAAGGGCATCATGATTGCCGACACTAAGTTTGAGTTTGGCTTTGTCAATGGTGAACTAACGCTTATTGACGAGCTATTAACGCCGGACTCGAGTCGCTTTTGGGATGCTAGTCAATACGAAGTTGGCCATTCACAACCCAGCTTTGACAAACAACCAGTTCGTGATTGGCTTTTAGCTTCAGGATGGAACAGAGAGCCACCGGCGCCTATGTTGCCATTGGAGGTAATTGAGGCTACCACACAGCTGTATAACAGAATCTATCAGTTGTTTACTGGAAAATGTGTCTAGCTTATAGTCATTTGCATAAATTTGTATATTTACAAGACGTGAAAATTTCAAATCCGAAATTCTAAACCCTAAACAAGCTCAAAATTCAAATCTCAAATGTTCAAATCTGTTTTGGATTTTGAATTTTGGTCATTTGAATTTGTTTAGGATTTAGAGCTTAGGATTTTAAAGATTTATGCGGTTAACTATAGGTATGTTAAGTCATAGTGATGAGGGAATAAAAACATCAAAGTTCGATAACAATATCGCTGTGGTGTTTACCACAGCTTATTCAATAAGCTCGATACCAGGTTTCATTTACTTCACTGGCTTTAAGCTTTGTATACCAAGGAGTCCCATAGGTATTGGCTAATTCAGTTAAGCTTTGCAGCCTCCCAATTACAGTATTTTCTAAAAATGCCATTCTTTTCTTTCGGGAGCTAATTTGAGTGGCCTCTTGCCATAAGGCACGCCCAGCTAGGAAACCTGAAGCTCCCGCCTGGCAAGCTATCTCAACCTCCTGGTAAAAAAGCTCGAAATTCACGCCGGCACTCAGGATAACCCAAGGAACTTGGCTTGCCTCATTAAGTTGATGACAAAAATCTAACAACCGGCCTTTATCCTTTTCATATTCAAGGTCAGATGGAAATTCGGACTTAAGCACATCAATGGGGAAGGCTGTGATTTGCTTGGCTGTTTCAATAACTAACCGCGGCTTTATCCTGGCGAAGTTTTGAGGATTGGCCTCTGCTTTCCCTACTTTATAGCTCACGGGCTCAACTACGAAGGGCATGTCTTCTACCAGACAATCGCCAGCTAGCTTCAGCACAGTATCCAGTTGTCTTCTAGCAACATCAATGTCGGGGCGATAATAGAGTAAAAGCTTTGCCCCTGTGGCTCCCATTTTCTTTATCTTTTTAACGTTCCAATCAGGCAATAAATCAGTGACTCTTGCCTCCGCTTCGCCTGAATAACCAGTCTCCTCTAAACTTACCAGCAATCCAGTGTCCCTGGGCAGAATGCCAGCAGCAATTGCCTGACCAGCCCCATAAACGGGATCCAGGAGGATAGCACTAGCATGAGGGGCTAAGGCTCGGCATAGATCTAACTTAAAATCCACCATTGTCTGATAACCAATGCTCTCAAGATGCTTTTCACCAAGCATTCTCATCAGTGAACCCCTATGGTCAAGGGCACACATCGCCATGATACCTTTTCCATTAGCTAACTGCTGCAAACCCTTTATCTTGCCTATAGATAGTTTTTTCATATTCTTAAGTGGCTAATACCTTCACTAATTGTAGCAAGTTATTATCTAATTCCTTTCTCTTCTCCCATGTTTCTCTTAATGGCGTAAAAGTTATCTTTCCTTTTAATTCTCCCACCATATAGCCCGTCTTGCCATTAGCCAGAGCGTCAATAGCAGCCGCTCCTAATTTGCTAGCCAAAATCCTGTCCCTGGCCGTTGGTGAGCCACCTCTCTGTATATGCCCCAGAACACAAACGCGGTAATCAAATCTCAACCTTTCCCACACTTGCTGAGCAACTGAAAATACCCCCCCCGCCTCATCTCCTTCAGCAACTACTATGATGCTGCATTTTTTGCCCCTCTCAAAACTACGCTTTATGTCAAGACAAAGCTCTTCTATCTTTGTCTCAGTTTCCGGGATCAGGATATTCTCAGCTCCACCAGCAATTCCTACATCTAAGGCGATGAAACCTCTATCTCTTCCCATAACCTCAATGAAAAAGGGGCGCTGCAGGGATCCTGCGGTGTCTCTAATCTTATCTATGGCGCTTAGAGCTGTATTTATCGCCGTATCAAAACCAATAGCGTAGTCTGTGCCATAGACATCGTTATCTATGGTGCCCGGAATGCCGATTACTTTTATTCCTCCCACCTCAGCTAAGGCTAATGCACCACGAAAGGTGCCATCCCCACCTATGGTTATTAAGCCCTCAATGCCTTCCTGTTGTAAAATTGCAACTGCCTTCTTTAAGCCTTCCGCTGTTTTCATCTCTTCACAGCGAGCAGTCTCAAGGATAGTGCCACCACGCTGGATGATATTAGCCACCGCCCTAGCATCCAATCCCACCAAGTCGCCTTCCAACAGGCCGGCATAGCCTCGCCGAATCCCTACTACCTCTAGTTTATGTTTAACCCCGCAACGGACAACCGCTCTGATGCAAGCATTCATCCCAGGAGCATCACCACCACTGGTTAAGACACCAATCTTCTTCGATTTCATTTGCTTATCCTCTATTGTTACTCAGCGCCCTACCGGTCACCCAGCAATTATAACATATCCAATAGCTAGTTTGGCTGAGTAGCTCAATTATAGTAAAATATGATTAAAGTCAATAAAGCTGATATGGAGCAAGGAAAGTTTATGCAATCTTATAAAGGAGAAATTCTCTGACTATCACCTCATAGTCGTCTCTAATCGTGAGCCATATATTCATAATTATGTCGGTGGTAAGATTAAATGTGAAGTTGCGGTTGGAGGTGTAACCACAGCATTAGATTCCGTAATGTGTGCTACAGGTGGCCTCTGGATTGCGTGTGGGAGTAGCAAGGCTGATAGGAAGACAGTAGACTTAAATAATAAGGTAATGATCCCCCCTGAAGAGCCACTTTATACTCTGAAGCGAGTGTGGCTGACTAAGAAGGAGATAAATGGCTATTATTATGGCTTCTCAAATCAGGCACTTTGGCCTCTATGCCATTCTACTTATGTTCAGCCTATGTTTGATGAATCGCAATGGAGCACTTATAAGAGGGTAAATAATATTTTTGCCCAAAGTGTACTGGAGGAGATAGGAAACAGAAGGGCGTTGGTTTTCATCCAGGATTATCATTTTGCTCTACTACCGCGTTTGATAAAAGAAGCTAGGCCGGAGACTACAGTAGCACAGTTTTGGCATATCCCTTGGCCTAGACAACAAGTTTTTAGTACCTGCCCCTGGCAAGGGGAAATATTGGATGGCCTTTTGGGGAATGACCTTTTAGGCTTTCACACAGTACGCCACTGCCGTAACTTTCTTACCACAGTAAACAGAGTCACCAAGGCCAGGGTTAACTATGAAAAGGCAGAGGTGATCTTGGATGAAAAGGAAACGGCGGTATGTCACTTCCCTATAAGTGTAGATTTTGAACAACTCTCCCAAGATGCCCAGAAGGGTAAAGTTAAACGAGAAATAAAACGGTTGAAGCATAACCTAGCATTAGAAGGTAAATCTATAGCCATTAGTATAGACAGGCTGGATTATACTAAAGGAATTCCTCAAAGGCTGATGGCTATAGAGCGTTTTCTAGACAACTGGCCAGAGTATAAGGGGAAAACGGTCTTTATAGAAGCGCAGGTGCCCAGCCGTACCCAAATCTCAAGCTATAGAAAACTAGGAGAGGATGTAGATGCACTGGTGGCCAAGATAAACCAGAAACATGCTTTGGGGGCTTGGAAGCCCATAATCACTCTAGTTGGACCTTCACCTCCCAATACATTGGCAGCTCTAAGATGCATGGCGGATTTATGCATAGTGAGTTCGCTACATGATGGGATGAACTTAGTGGCCAAGGAGTTCGTTGCCAGCAAGTGTGACAACGATGGCACTTTAATATTAAGCTCATCCACTGGGGCTGCCAGAGAGCTTGACGATGCTTTATTAATAAATCCTCTTGCCATTGACCAATTTGCTGCATCAATTAAGGAAGCTCTGGATATGCCTAAATCAGAAAGGCGCAGACGGATGAGAAGAAAAAGAGGCATAGTTAGGAAGAGCAATATCTATAAATGGGCAGCCGATATTTTCTCGCAGCTAGCAAAATTATCGTAGCTACAAACATGGCATGAAACATCTCCTCTCTTGCTGGAATGCTGTTGCTGTCAGGATCAGGGAAGCAAAGCACATATTACTGCTGACTGATTATGATGGTACCTTAACCCCCATCGTAGAAAGGCCTGAATTAGCCCACTTATCACCAGAGATGAAAGAGTACCTGCAAGGTCTGGCTAACAATCCCCGCCTGACTTTAGGAATTATAAGTGGCAGAACCATGGAAGATCTGCAACAAAGAGTAGGTATCAAGGACATTATCTATGCTGCGAACCATGGTTTGGAGATAGAAGGACCAAGTATTAGTTTTGTTAATCCGGCCGCTAAGCAGGCAATCCCTTTGCTACGTTCTTTATGTCAAGATATTAGTAAAGCTATAGCGGGCATTAAAGGAGCTAGAATAGATAATAAAGAGCTAACATTAAGCCTGCACTATCGACTGGTAGATGAATCACAGCTAGATGAATTGAACAAGATTTTCACTGAAATCGTTAAAACTTTTCTCGCTTCAGGTCAAATAAGAATCACTCCCAGCAAAAAGGCATACGATATAAGGCCAGCAGCAGATTGGGATAAAGGTAAAGCAGTAGAGTTCATCGCTCAAAAACTTACTGGTGAGGATAAGCCATTGATGCTATTCCTTGGCGATGATGTAACCGATTACGATGGTTTTCGCACAGTAGATATGAATGGCGGGATTTCCATTTTCGTAGGCGAAGAGACTACTAAGCCTCCAGCCCAGTATTTCCTGTATTCACCGAGAGAGGTGTATCAATTTCTTGGGATGTTAGGAGAGGTCTTTAGCTCTCAATGACCTGTTTCGTGCTGGGGATTCTGCCTAAGATTCGCTTATCAATGCGGGTGGCTGAATCCAGGCCTCGGCCTAAGGCTTTGAACAAAGCTTCAGCCTTGTGGTGGTCGTTGACGCCAGTGAGCACTTTGGCATGAAGGTTAATTTTGGCTTCGGAAGCAAAGGAAACTAAAAAATGTCGGACTAAATCAGCATTCAGCTCATCTATATTAGCCTCGCTGAAGGATACTTCTGTCACATTGTAAGTTCTCCCCCCTACATCCACTGCTACCACTGCCAGTGCTTCATCCATAGGCACGATAGCATGTGCCATTCGGGTAATGCCTCGCTTTTCTCCCAGTGCTTGATTAAAGGCTTTACCCAGAGAGATAGCTACATCCTCAACTACATGGTGCTGGTCGGCACCGGAGGCTGAGAGTTTTATGTCAAATAGTCCATGCTGAGCTAGCTGAGCCAGAAGATGGTCAAACATCCTTATACCCGTAGTAATCTTGAATTGCCCACTGCCACTACCCTTCGGCCTTTTCCAGAATGCGCTCCATTTGTTTCTTCAGCGTCAGAAGTTCCTCTTTCACAATATACCAGATAATCTTTAAATCTACACCAAAATATTCGTGGATAATTCTGTTTCTAAGTCCAACTACGCCTTTCCAATACACATCCGAATACCTTGCCTTCACATTTTCCGGTATATTTTTTGAAGCCTCACCAACTACTTCTAAATTTCTTACTACGGCATCAATCGTCTTTTCATCAGTCTCAAAATCCTTAAACTCCATGCCCTCGATATACTTTTCAATCTTTCCAATGCATTCCAGGATATCTTCAATAAATAACTTCCAGGCTCTTTCAGACATAGATTAGGTCTTCTTCTATATACTTCCACCTATTAGATTTGACTGCTCCTTTAGACACTAAATCAACTTTCACTTCTAATATGCTTTCTAAAAATTCTGCCAGCTCAATAAACTCAAGCCCGATAGGTTTTTCAAACTCCACCAAAATATCCAAGTCACTCTTCTCTCTCTGCTCCCCCCTAATATAAGAACCAAATATCCCTATTTCTTTTACCTTATACCTATCTCGTAACTCCTCCTTATGCTGGGCTAAAATGCTTTTTATTTCGTCAACTGTTTTCATATTCTTCAACTTTTATATGGTAAAGCATAGTTTGTATTATGCTAGATAGCTTCTCAACATCAGTATAGCAGCATAGAGAGCTTGTTGCTAACTTTCGATAACTTCCTTGGTGCTGGGGATTCTGCCCAGGATCCGCTCATCAATTCTGGTGGCTGAATCCAGAGCTCGGCCTAGGGCTTTGAATAATGCTTCGGCCTTGTGATGGTCGTTGACGCCAGTGAGCACTTTGGCATGAAGGTTAATTTTGGCTTCGGAAGCAAAGGAAACTAAAAAATGTCGGACTAAATCAGCATCCAAGTCACCTATATTAGCCTCGCTGAAGGATACTTCTGTCACATTGTAAGTTCTCCCCCCTACATCCACTGCTACCACTGCCAGTGCTTCATCCATAGGCACGATAGCATGTGCCATTCGGGTAATGCCTCGCTT
>Ga0210056_1001822_pt1 | contig 18337 bp, 16 predicted proteins | sample CryGeyCG2014_080_2_FD_183965 | JGI IMG/M metagenome (GOLD analysis project Ga0210056, IMG submission 183965) | Groundwater microbial communities from aquifer - Crystal Geyser CG07_land_8/20/14_0.80 (SPAdes) (version 2) | ecosystem: Environmental > Aquatic > Deep subsurface > Groundwater | place... | reverse complement strand
TATGGTTCTTTCGCATTTAGTGTAAGAATCTCGGGTTTAATAATCCGCAATGCTGGTGAATTTTCAACAAAAAGTATTCAACGTCTCTGTAGCCGTAAGCCATTCGCTTAAGCCGCTTAATTTTGTTATTAAAACCTTCAGATACAGCCGAACTGATTTTCTTTCTAAACCAGTTGAGGATAAATTGCATCTTATCTCGAAAACTTTCAGCGATCGCCTTGAAGATTTCAAGCCCGCTTGAAAGCGCCTGCTGAATCCATGCCTTTAAACATACTCTGGCTGCTTCTTCATTGCCTTGCATATAAACTTCCTGAAAACTATCTTTAAGCAGCATCGCTTTATAAATCGGCTCGTTAATTTCACACAAACGCTTCAAATGTTCTGCCTGTTTTTCCGTTAGATTCGCTTTATTCTTCAGCAAGATAAACCGCTGACGGCAATTCATCATCTCGACTACATCATCTTGTTCAGCAACCCGCGCTTTACGTAATTCCTGCCGTCGCACCGTATCTACGGCCATATTCAGCTTTTGGATTACATGAAATTTGTCGCATACAATTAACGCCTTCACCGCATATTGACTGGTCGAACTTATATATGTCCTCGCTCCGTCTAAGGCCACGGATTCGATCTTTTCACAATTCTCCTTACCGATTCCTTCGTAATACTTATCTAAAACTTCAGCCTTGCGTCCTTGGCCATTCCAGACGACCTTCTTAATGTCCGTATCAATCACGTTTGTTAAATAACGGTGATATTTTAAGTAGCTTACTTCATCTACGCTGATATTTACCGCCGCTGGCGGAGGAATCAATCTCTGAGCAAATAGTTCTTCCAGCATCTCTCTATCTATTCGATAAACTTTCTCATCATCTAAACCTAAATACCATCCTGCTTCTACATTCGTCGTAATCGCTGTAAGCCGATAAACTTCCCGGGCTAATCTTGTCGTTACTCGCGCGCGGGGCTTAACCCAAGCAACAGATTCTACGTGAATCCGTCCATCTGTAGGACATGCCTGCCGGCGCTTGGCCACATACAGATAAACCCGCTTATCAATCATCCTGCGGTCTTCAACCATAACCTCGATTATTCCGCGTGCCGGGCCCTTATGAATATTCCCGCAGTTTGAACACACAAACGGGTTACGTTTATACGGCTCTACACGAATATGAATTTCTTCTTTTGCTTCTGATAAAATCTCGGTTATCTTATATTCTGGTAAATTTAATGCCTTTGTGATACTATATGTTCGCATCGATTGCCTCCTGATAGTTTGTCTTTGCAAACAGATTCTATCAGACTTTTCTTTGGTAATCGATGCTTTTTTATTTCCCCTTACATTTCAATGCCTTACGTCAATTCCATTACACTTTAAACGAAAGAACCAAAAATATCAAGACCAGGATACCTAAAAGATGTATATGCCCTTCCTGCGGCTTAAAGCAAAAGACTAAGATAAACAAAATCTACTATAAGCATGTAAAAGATATAGACCTTGATTAGGAGATAATGTTGAATGTACGCATGGTCAATGTAAGATGCATGAATAAGGCCTGTAAAAGACGCACATTTAATCTTCCGGTAAAGGGCATATCAAAGTTATCAAGGTCAACTGACCGGCTGCGTTCTGAAGCTATAGCAGGTATAGTACAGGATAATTCATCCTTGCCCAGGATATCAGCCCGTTTAAGAAGAAGCTTTAACACAACGGGTTCAAAATCAACCATACAGCGCTGGATCGAGAAAGAAGCTGATAAATATCAGTTTAAGGATATAGTGCCGAAGTTAGGATTCTCCGGCATTTTATGCCTTGATGAATACTGGCCCAGAAGGTCAAATACCTGCGAGCTCATATCAAGCGACAGGCTGACTTACAGAATTCTCTACATTGAGAATATACCGCACCATTGGTACGAATACGCCGAGAATCATTTAAAACAGCTTAAAGGCTTCGGTATAAACCCCAAAGCCATAATCTTTGATATGTGGCAGCCATATCCTCATACAGCCGAAAAAGTATTCCCCGACGCTTTAATACAATACGACTACTTCCATGTCATAAAAAGAGTATTGTATCACCTAAGAAGATGTCTGGGCAATTATATGGAAACCTTAAAAGAACAAAACAAAAAGGACTTATATAGGATACTCTGGTATAACAGATTCAATATCATGAAAAACACCCAAGACAGAACTATTCAGCAGAATTTTTCTATCAGTTATATAAACGACAGGTTTAAAGACACAGTAGGGTACAATATGATAACATAGTTTACAAAATAGACCGGGTACATAGTTTACGTATTATACTATACGGCAAGGAGGTAACATACCATGCCGTGGAAAATAATGAGCGCTATGGACCAAAAGATCCGGTTTATTGCCGATTGGCAATCAAAAAGTTTTAGTTTAACTGATCTTTCTCAAAAATACGGAATCAGCCGCCCGACAGTTTATAAATTAATCGAGCGGTATGAACAATGCGGTATCGAAGGGCTCAAAGAACAAAGCCGCGCGCCGAAAACATGCCCTCACAGGACTCAGGATAAAGTTATTAACCTTGTCGTTCAAGAAAAGCTTAAAAATCGCAAACGCGGGCCCCGAAAGATACGGGCTCAGCTAAAGCGTCAACATCCGGATCTTGAATTACCTGCAGTCAGCACCATATCGTATTGGCTCAAGAAAGAAGGCCTTGTTGAAAAAAGAAAGAAACGTTTACGTGTACCGCCCTATACACAGCCTTTTTGTGAATGTGAAGCCCCTAACGATGTCTGGAGCATTGATTATAAGGGCCAATTTTATATGAAAAATGGCCTTGTTTGTTATCCGTTGACAATTAGTGATAACTTAAGCCGGTTCCTCTTAGGCTGTAAAGCGCTTAAAGGCCCTCGTTACGTTTCGACAAGGCGTTATCTGGAGTTGGTTTTTCGTGAATATGGATTACCCGATGCTATTCGCACCGATAACGGCACGCCGTTCGCCGGCAAAAGCATCGGCGGGCTTAGCCGTTTATCCATCTGGTTTATTCAACTAGGAATCGTGCCGGAGCGGATTGAAAAAGGCTGCCCGGAACAAAACGGACGGCATGAACGTATGCACCGTACTTTAAAAGATGATGCCTTGGATCCAATTGCCAGGAATCTCAAAGAACAACAGAAAGCATTTGATATATTTCGGCACGATTTTAATCATAATCGGCCGCATGAATCGCTCAATGATCAAACACCAAACGAATTCTATGTAAGGTCAAACCGGCCTTATGTAGAACAGCCTTATATGCCGGAATATGGCTATGATTACACAGTTCGCAATGTCAGGCACGGAGGAGAGATTAAATTCAAGAATCGCATGTTCTTTGTTACAGAATTACTCGCAAAACAGCCTGTAGGCCTTAAAGAAATCGCCGATGGCATCTGGCAGCTTAAGTATAGTTTTTACGTTCTTGGCTCCTTAGACCTGAGAAAGAACAAAATTATTAGCTATTAAAAAGTGTAAAGGATGTACCCGGTCTAAAATGTAAACGATGTTTCACTTGCACATAGAGCAAACACGCTCACGTTATAGTTTAGGCGCATTGTCTATTACAATGAATTTGCTTTAAAATGGTCGTTAAATTTGGTATAATAGCAGGGTTATGAAATACGATTATGATATTATAGTTGTGGGCGGCGGGCATGCTGGGATTGAGGCTGCGCTTTCAGCTGCGCGAATGAAGTGCAGGGTTTGCCTTATCACTATGAGCGTAGAAACCATTGGCGCTATGTCGTGTAATCCTGCTATCGGCGGGCTTGCCAAAGGCCAGCTTGTGCGTGAGATTGACGCAATGGGCGGTGAGATGGGCCGCGCCACAGATGCAACAGCTATACAGTACCGCTTGCTTAATGCAAGCAAAGGCCCTGCTGTGCGTTCATCGCGCGCTCAAGTGGATATGGAAAAATACCGTCTTTACATGAAGAATGTTTTAACAAAACAAAAAGGCATTAAGATTTTAGGAGCAGAGGTTGTTGATTTACTAATAAAAAATAAAAAGATAACAGGGGTTAAAATTATAGATAATAAACAAATTACCGCAAAGGCAGTAATAATTACGCCAGGCACATTTTTAAACGGCGTAGTGCACATTGGGCTGAAACATTTTCCCGCAGGCAGGATTAACGAAGCTCCGGCAATTGATTTGTCGGTTGCTTTGTTTAAAATAGGTTTTAGCATGCAGCGCTTTAAAACAGGCACCTGCGCGCGCATCGACAAAAAAACAATTAATTACAGCGCTCTTAGCGCGCAAAATGGAGATGATAAACCGCTGGTTTTTTCTTTTACAACGAAAAAATTGCCGCAGGCGCAAGTGCCATGCTACATTACTTATACAAATGAAAAAACACATAAAATCATAACAGGCAACCTGGACCGTTCGCCGCTTTATTCAGGTAAGATAAAGGCCCGGGGCGTGAGGTATTGCCCGTCGATAGAGGATAAGGTTGTAAAGTTTGCCGATAAATTGCGGCATCAACTTTTTTTAGAGCCCGAAGGCCTTGGCACAGACAGGATTTATATTAACGGTTTATCAACAAGCCTGCCTGAAGATGTCCAGCTTGAGATGATTCACAGCATAGATGGTTTAAAGAAGGCAAAGGTTTTGAGGTTTGGTTACGGCATTGAACATGATATGGTAAAACCAACTCAACTTTTTGCAACACTTGAGACAAAACTGATAAGCGGTTTGTATCTTGCGGGGCAGATAAACGGCACAACAGGTTATGAAGAGGCGGCTGCGCAGGGATTTATGGCAGGTGTAAACGCGGTATTAAAAATCAGAAAAAAATCGCCGCTTATTTTAGGCAGAAATCAGGCATACATAGGTATACTTATAGATGATTTGGTGACAAAGGGTACCGAAGAGCCGTATAGGATGTTTACTTCAAGGGCAGAGCACAGGCTGATTTTACGCGAGGACAATGTTGATTTGCGGCTTACCGGTATAGGTTATAGTATTGGGCTGATTAGTAAAAAAAGGCACCAGGGTGTGCTTGCGAAAAAATCCGCGATAGATAAAGAGATTCAACGGCTTCGTTTACAGCGGCTTGAGAATTTTTTAAGGCAACCGGGCGTAACATATTCTCAATTAAGGCAAACCGGCGACGGTGACCACATTACAGATGATGCCGCGCTTCAGGTGGAGATTAATGTAAAATACCACGGTTATATAAAGAGGCAGGAAAAAGAGGTTGAAAAATTCAGGCAGCTTGACAGGATTAAAATAAGCCCGGATTTTGATTATGGCAGCATAAATGCATTATCAAGGGAGGTGCGTGAGAAGCTTAAGGCAGTTAAACCCCTGAACCTGGGCCAGGCATCAAGGATATCAGGCATAACACCTGCCGCCATCAGTTTATTGATGGTGTGTTTGAAAAAAATAAATCGTTAGAGCGCCTGTAGCTCAGCTGGATAGAGTAGGTGGCTTCGAACCACTTGGTCGCCCGTTCGAATCGGGCCAGGCGCGCCATATAAAATAATTTGACGCTAATGCTATTATATGTTATTATAATATTTCAATTTAAGCATTAGCGCCCCCATAGCTCAGTTGGTAGAGCAGGACACTCTTAATGTCAAGGTCACAGGTTCGACCCCTGTTGGGGGTACCAAATTTCGCTAGCTATTGGGTGCTGCGAAATTTGTCCCGAGTCCCTCGCCACAAGCATCTTACATGTTGATGTCTCGGGACGAGGGGCATAGAAGTTATTGTGTTTTGTCCCTCGTCATTAAACGTGATACCGTGTGACTCGGGGCGAAATTTCAGCACGAGATAGCAGGAAATTTCGCGGATGTGGCGGAACTGGCATACGCGCCAGCCTTAGGAGCTGGTGGGGAAACCCTTGGGGGTTCAAATCCCTCCATCCGCACCATCTAAAAAAACCGCGGGGGTAATTCAGCGGTAGAATGCAACCTTGCCAAGGTTGAAGTCGCGGGTTCGAATCCCGTCCCCCGCTCCATACTTTTTGTCCAGTAAGAAAAAATCTAGACAAAAAGTATGATCCTGTTTTGCAATATATCGCGAGTGGCAAAACAGGGCCTTTTTTAACGCAGCAAACGAAAGATTTTATATTAACCATCAACCGAAGGAGCCGCAACATGCAAACCATGGATTTTTTAAATCCCAAAGCAATCAGCGCGGATTTACAGTCAACAGACAAGAAAGGAATAATCAAGGAGCTTTTAGACCTGCTTATAAAATCAGGCGATATTGAATCAAAGGGCAAGAACGCTATTCTTGATATAATTATGGAAAGAGAATCGCTTGGTTCAACAGGCATAGGTTTAGGTATAGGCATTCCTCACGGAAAATCTGATCACGTCAAGAAACTTGTGGCGTCGTTTGGCATATCAAAAAATGGCATTGATTTTGATTCGCTGGACGCAGAGCCCGCGCATATATTCTTTTTGCTTTTGGCTCCGCAGGATACCGCCGGCCCGCATCTTAAGGCATTGGCCAGGATCTCGCGGCTTTTAAAAGAAAAATTTGTAAGAGAGTCGCTTAAGAAAGCGGCTGAAGCGAAAGATATTCTGAGTATAATCAAGGAAGAAGACCAGAAGAAATAATAATGATAATAAAAAGAAAGGTAAAAGTAAAAAATAAGCAGGGCCTTCACGCAAGGCCGGCGGCTATATTTGTGCAGATAGCCAATAAATTTGATTCCGATATAGTTGTCCAGAAAGACAGCGAAAAGGTAAACGGCAAATCCATAATGGGCATAATGATGCTTGCTGCCGAATACGGCTCAGCAGTTTACATTACCGCTTCAGGAGAAGATGCGCACGAGGCCATGGATGCTTTAGAGGCGCTTCTTACAGGCGAACTGGATAAATACTGATTATGAAAATGTCAGACAAAAAAACAGATAAAAAGATAAAGAATATTCCTCAGATTTCACTTGGCGGCATACCAGCGTCTCCGGGCGTTGTTATAGGCAAGGTATTTCTTTTGGATAACGAAGAATTTTCCATCCCAAAGAGAAAGATAAAAGAGCGGGATATTGCTTATGAGATAGCCCGTTTTGAAGAAGCCCTGATACAAACCCGTTCTGATATATTGAAGATTCAGGAGAAGATATCCAGGGAAATGGATTCAAAACATGCCGAGATATTCGGCGCGTATCTTTTGGTTTTAGAAGACAGGATGGTTATTGAGGAAGTTATATCGCGTATAAAAAAAGAAAAACTTGCCGTGGAATATGTTTTTCTTGACGTGCTTAAGAATTACGCCAAGGTCTTCTCTAAAATCAAAGATCAGTATTTAAAAGAAAGGATTTCCGACGTCGAGGATGTAGGCAAAAGGGTCTTGAGAAATCTTATAGGCAAGCGCAAGGATTCGCTTCTGGACATGAAAGATAAAGTTATTGTTGTCGCGTATGACCTTTCGCCCAGCGATACCGCCTCCATGCATAAAAAGAATGTCTTAGGGTTTGTTACTGATATAGGCGGCAGGACATCTCACACGGCTATTATGGCAAAGTCACTTGAGATACCGGCTGTAGTGGGCCTTGAAAATGTCACAAAACAGACTAAAACCGGCGACCTGCTGATAATTGACGGTTCAAGCGGCGCTGTAATAATAAATCCTGACAGAAAGACGCAGGATAAATATTTAAATAAGATAGAAAGATTGGAAAAAACAGGCCATGATCTTTTAAACCTTAAGGACCTGCCGTGCCAGACGAAAGATTCCGTAAAGGTTGGCCTTGGTGCTAATATAGAATTTCCGTCAGAGGTTGAATCTGCCATTGCCCACGGAGCAGACGGTATAGGGTTGTACCGCTCTGAATTTTTTTATCTTGACAAAAAAAACCTTCCAAGCGAAGAAGAGCAGTATCAGGCGTATAAGGATGTGGCGCAGCGCACAAAACCCGGATTGGTTATTGTAAGGACCATGGATCTGGGCGGGGATAAATTTGTTTCCCACCTTGAGATTCCGTATGAGATGAATCCGTTTTTAGGATGGCGCGCTATAAGGTTTTCCCTTGCGCGGCCTGAGATTTTTAAGGTGCAGCTAAGGGCTATATTAAGGGCTTCAGCGCACGGCAATCTTAAGATAATGTATCCTATGATTTCAGGCGTAGAAGAGGTGCGCCAGGCAAATAAGATTCTTGAGGAATGCAAAAAAGAACTGCAAGGCAAAAAAATAGATTTTGACGAAAATATAGAAGTAGGCGTCATGATAGAGATACCGTCAGCCGCTATAATCGCGGATACATTAGCCAGGGAGGTTAAATTTTTCAGCATAGGCACAAACGATTTGATACAGTACTCCCTGGCGGTTGACAGGGTTAATGAAAAGATAGCCTACTTGTATGAGCCGTCGCATCCGGCTGTTTTACGGCTTATTAAAATGGCAATAGACGCAGGCCACAAAAATAATATCTGGGTCGGGATGTGCGGTGAGATGGCAGGGGAACCGCATTTTGCGCTTATACTTCTTGGCCTTGGGCTTGACGAATTCAGCATGAGCCCTATTGCCATACCGCAGATAAAAAAGATTATACGTTCAGTAAGCTTTGAAGACGCAAAAAAAATAGCGGAAAAGGCCCTTGAATTTTCAACAAGTAAAGAGGTTGAGGATTTTGCAAGGCATCAGCTTAAAAAGCTTATCCCGGAATTTTTTGAATGAGGTTTGCATGATAGATTTAAGCGATATAAAGTCAATAAGGAAACTTGACAGGTCAAATATGCTGGATATACTGCTGGGCCTGCCCGGGCAATGCCGGGACGCGGCAAAGATAGCCGCTAGAATAGATTTGCCCGGCCAATACAAGCCGTATATTTTTGACAACGTTTTTTTTACCGGCCTTGGCGGATCAGCCATAGGCGGGGACATAGTAAAGACATATTTATCAGCTGATATTAGTGCGCCTGTAATTGTAAACCGCAATTATGACATCCCTGCTTTTGTGGGCAAAAAAACCCTGGCGTTTGTATGCAGCTATTCGGGAAACACAGAAGAGACCATAAGCGCCTACGGGCGGATAAAGAAAACAGGCGCCAAGATAATAGCAATTACTTCAGGCGGAAGGCTCAAGACCATTTGCAAGCAGGATAAAATACCGTGTATTTTAATACCCGCAGGCATTCCACCAAGGACAGCCATAGGTTATATGAGCGTTATACCTCTGGTTGTTTTATCAAGAATAGGCCTTATAAAGAATCAGGCCAACCAGTTAAAAGAAGCGATAGGTGTATTGGCCGGGTTTAAAAATAATATAGCCAAAAATATAGCCAAAAAGATATACAATAAGTTTGTTATTATATATGCCGCGGAAGATTTTCTCGGGGGCGTAGCTACGAGATGGCGCCAGGAGCTGGAGGAAAATTCCAAGATACTTTGTTTATCCGGACTGTTCCCTGAGATGAATCATAACGAGATTACAGGATGGGAAGACGTAAGGCACATCTCAAAGGATTTTGCGGTAATATTTTTACGCGATAAGAGTGAACATTCCAGGGTTAGCCGCAGGATAGAAATCAGTAAGGAATTAATCAGGAGAAAAACAAAAAATATAATCGAGGTGCGCTCAACAGGCAAGTCTTTATTGGCAAGGACTTTTTCGCTTATTTACACAGGCGCCTTTGTTAGTTTCTACCTTGCGATGCTTAATAATGTTGACCCGACTCCTGTAAATAACGTTACATATCTTAAGAAAAAATTGGCCCGGAAAAAATGAAAGCGCTTTTACTTGCAGCAGGATACGCGACAAGGCTTTATCCTTTAACGCTGGATAAGCCAAAGGCATTGCTTGAGGTCGCGGGTAAACCCATCATAGATTATATACTCGACGATATTAAGCGCGTCAGGGAAATCGACGGAGTATATGTTGTTACAAACCATAAATTTTTTGCGAATTTTACTGCCTGGGCCGCTAAAAAAGACAAGGCATTTAATATAAAGATACTTGATGACGGCACTTTTTCAAACGATGACCGGCTGGGAGCGATAGGCGATATAGATTTTGCGATAAAAAAAGAAGGCGTAAAAGACGGCCTTTTGGTTGTAGGCGCTGATAATATATTTGACGCCGGGCTTCTAGATTTTATTAAATTTGCCGGATCAAAGAAAAATCCAAATTGCGTGGGGTTGTTTGATCTTGCTGACAGGAAACTGGCTATACAATACGGCGTAGTATCCGTAGATGATAACAGTAAGGTAACAGATTTCCAGGAGAAGCCAAAAAAGCCGAAATCCACGCTTGTATCCACGTGCATATATTATTTTCCGTCAGAAAAACTCGGGCTTTTTAGCAAATATTTAAGCGGCGATGGCAACTCAAAAGATGCATCCGGAAATTATATAAAGTGGCTAAAGGATAATGATTCGGTTTACGGATATGTTTTAGGCGGCAGGTGGTTTGATATAGGCGATATGCAGTCGTATAAAAAAGCGGACATGGAATTTAAATAGGAGAAAATTCAATGGCGAAAAAGGCAGGGATATGCGAGGAGAAATTTGTTTTTACTTCCGAGAGCGTGACAGAAGGGCATCCTGATAAAGTATGCGATCAGGTTTCGGATGCGGTATTAGATGATGTGTTAAGGCAGGATCCTACAGGCAGGGTTGCCTGCGAGACATATGTAACAATGGGCCTTATTATTGTGGGCGGAGAGATAACCACATCAGCCTATGTTGATATACATAAGATTTGCAGGGATGTTTTGGTTAACGATATAGGTTATACGCACCCAAAATACGGTTTTGACGGAAATGCCTGCGCTATTCTAAATGCCATAAATAAACAGTCGCCTGATATTTCACAGGGCGTAGACCGCGGCGGGGCAGGCGACCAGGGCATGATGGTTGGCTTTGCCTGTAATGAAACAGAAGATCTTATGCCTTTGCCTATCACCCTGGCGCACAGGCTTTCCAGGAAACTGGCTGAGACAAGAAAAAATAAGGTATTGGATTATCTTGGCCCTGACGGTAAATCACAGGTTACCGTAGAATACCAGAACGGAAAACCAAAAAAGGTTATATCGGCTGTAATAGCAAGCCAGCACACAACAGATGTGCTTGATAAGAGCGGCAAGAACATGTCTGATAAGGCCAGAAAAGAGATTATAGATGTTGTAATCAAGCCGGTACTTAAAGATTATATCGACAAGGATACAAAATTTTATGTCAATGCCACAGGAAAATTTGTTATAGGCGGGCCGCAATCAGATACAGGCATGACCGGCAGGAAAATAATGGTTGATACATACGGCGGCACTGTTTCGCATGGCGGCGGCGCGTTCAGCGGCAAGGACCCTACAAAGGTTGACCGCTCGGCGGCATACATGGCAAGGTATGTGGCAAAAAATATAGTTGCCGCAGGCCTTGCCGAGAAATGCCTGATACAGCTGGCATATGTTATCGGTGTCCCTGAGCCGCTTTCTATTTTTGTGGACACATATTGCACAGGCAAGGTTTCTCAGGAAAAATTTGACAAGATAATCAGGCAGAATTTTGATCTGACTCCCGCGGGAATAATAAGAGAGCTTAACCTGCGAAGGCCCATATACAGAAAAACAGCAGCATATGGGCATTTCGGCAGGTCTGGCGAGGGATTTACATGGGAAAGAACAGATAAAGTAGATGTATTGCGGAGGGCAGCGTGAAATACGACGTTAAAGATCTGAGTTTGGCAAAAAAGGGGGCGCTTAGGATAGAATGGGCTTCAGAGGAGATGCCTGTTTTGAAATTAATAAAAGAGCGTTTCAGAAAAGAAAAACCTCTTAAGGGCATCAGGCTTTCTGCATGCCTGCATGTTACTACTGAAACTGCAAACTTGGCAGAAGTGCTTTCAGCAGGCGGCGCTGATGTAAGGGTGTGCGCGTCAAATCCTTTAAGTACCCAGGATGATGTTGCCGCGGCTATGGTTAAATATATGAAGGTGCCGGTTTTCGCGATCAAGGGCGAGGATTCAAAGACATACTATAAACACATAACAGCGGCAGTGGAACACAAGCCGAACATTACAATGGATGACGGCGCTGATGTTATATCCGTGATTCACGGTAAGCGGCGCGACCTTGTAAAGGATGTGTTAGGCGGCACAGAAGAGACGACAACAGGCGTTATACGGCTTAAAAGCTTAGAAAGGCAGAATATGCTTTTGTTTCCTATTGTTGCCGTAAATGACGCCAACACAAAACATTTATTTGACAACCGTTACGGCACGGGACAATCAACCATAGACGGTATTTTTCGCGCAACCAATATTTTGTTTGCAGGAAAAAATGTTGTTGTGTCGGGATACGGATGGTGCGGCAGGGGTGTTGCAATGCGCGCAGAAGGCATGGGTAGCAATGTTATCATATGCGAGGTTGACCCGCTAAAGGCGCTTGAGGCAACAATGGACGGTTACCGCGTCATGCCGATAGCCGATGCGGCCAGAATAGGAGATATCTTTATTACTCTTACAGGCGATATAAATGTATTGCGCAAAGAGCATTTTAAAACAATGAAAAGCGGCGTAATACTTGCGAATTCCGGGCATTTTAACGTCGAGATAGATATACCCGCATTAAAAGCGATGAGTAAATCAGTAAGGCAGATAAGGGAATTTGTCGAAGAGTTTACATTACCCGGCGGTAAGAAAATAAATCTTTTGGGCGAAGGCCGGCTGATAAATTTAGCGGCTGCCGAGGGGCATCCGTCATGCGTTATGGATATGAGTTTTGCAAACCAGGCGCTGTCAGCGGAGTTTATAAGAAAAAATCACGCAAAATTAAAGAGAAAGGTTTATTGCGTGCCGGAGGACATAGATAAAGAAATCGCGAGGCTGAAACTTAAGGCAACAGGCATTAAAATAGATACATTGACGCCTGAACAGAAAAAATACTTAGAAAGTTGGGAGATAGGAACTTAATATGTTAAAAAAGATTGCAGTGCTTACAAGCGGAGGCGATGCGCCCGGGATGAACGCGTGTATACGCGCGGTTGTCCGGGCAGGAGTATCCAAGGGCATTGAGGTATTCGGCGTAATGCGCGGATACGAAGGGCTTATTGACGGCGAGCTAAAATCAATGGCCCTGCGCAGCGTAAGCAATATTATCACAGCAGGCGGCACGATAATAAAGACATCGCGCAGTGAGAGATTTTTAACAAAAGAGGGCCGTAAAAAGGCAATAGAAAATCTGGATAAATATAAGATAGACGGCCTGATAGTAATAGGCGGCAATGGTTCATTTACCGGCGCGCATATATTGCAGCAGGAGTGGCAGGGCATGGTGGTTGGCGTTCCTGGCACCATAGATAATGATTTATCAGGCACGGATTATACGCTTGGCGCAGATACAGCAGTCAACACCGCGCTTGGCGCAATGGATAAGATACGCGATACAGTGCACAGCATGGAGCGTATTTTTGTTGTTGAGGTTATGGGCAGGCAAGACGGGTTTATCGCTATACGCACAGGCCTTGCCGGAGGCGCTGAAGATATCCTTGTGCCTGATAATGATTATAGAATAGACGATATATGTGAGGATATAAAAAAGGGCCGCAAAAAAGGCAAAGTCAGCTGGATAGTTGTTGTGGCTGAAGGCGTTGCAAGCGCCGAGGAAATCGCCAAGCTTATTCATGAAAATACAGATTTTGAGGTGCGCCATGTAACCCTTGGCCATGTCCAGCGCGGCGGTTCGCCCACAGCGTTTGACCGGATTCTGGGCAGCCGTTTCGGCGCAGCCGCAGTCGAGGCGTTGATTAACGGCCAAAAAGACAAGGCCATCGGAATAGAGTCAGACCAGATAGTGCTTACTGATTTTACCAAGGCCTGTCAGCATTCGCCGAAAAAGATGGTATTAGACCGCGAGCTTTACAGGTTGACAAAATTGCTGGCTACGTAACATCCCTCGCCATTACTCGTAATAGCGGATGGCTCGGGATGAAATTTCAAATCGGAATAGCCGGAAATTTCAGAGGTGGAAAATGTCAAGCAGAAATATCGCAAAAGAGGTTTTTAGGATAGAGGCAGAGGCGATAAAAGACCTGGCAGGCCGGCTGGATGAAAATTTTGACCGCGCGGTTGAGGCGATTTACCGCACAACAGGACGCGTTGTAATAATGGGTATGGGTAAACCCGGCATAATAGGCGAAAAAATATCGGCAACGCTTACTTCTACAGGAACCCCTAGTTTATTTTTGCATCCTGCCGAGGCAGTGCACGGCGACCTGGGCAAGGTGACCAAAGAAGATGTTGTGCTTGCCATATCAAATTCAGGCGAGACAGAGGAGGTTTTGCGCGTTATACCGCTTATCAAAAAAATAGGCGCAAGATTAATAGCCCTTGCAGGAAATACTAAATCAACGCTTGCCAGGCACAGCGATATAATTTTGGATGTCGGCGTTAAAAAAGAGGCCTGCCCTATGGGCCTGGCGCCGACAGCTTCGACTACAGCGACGCTTGCAATGGGCGATGCTTTGGCAGTGGCGCTTATAAAACGCAAAGGTTTCAGAGAAGCGGATTACGCATTTTTCCATCCCGGCGGCACGCTCGGCAAGAGATTGATTTTAAAGGTTGAAGATATAATGCGCAAGGATTTTGAAAATCCGATAGTCGAGGAAAATGCCCTTGTAAAAGATGTGCTTGTCAAGATAACAAGCGTGCGCGCAGGCTCTGCCAGCGTTGTGGATAAAAAAGGGAAACTGACAGGGATATTTACTGACGGAGATTTGAGAAGGCATATTGAAGGCGCAGAAAATATTGCTTTGCGTAAGATTAAAGATGTGATGACGCGTTCGCCCAAGACGATTACAAAAGAAAAGCTTGCAGCAGAGGCATTGCGGATTTTAAAGGAAAACAGGATTGACGAGATACCGGTGGTTGATAAAAATAACAAGCCGGTGGGATTAGTTGATGTGCAGGATTTGTTAAAAGCCGGGTTGGTATAAGCGAATATGCGAGGTGATTTATGTTATTAGATGAGAGGGCAAGCAAGATAAGGCTGTTTATAATGGATGTTGACGGGGTTTTGACAGACGGCCGTATAATCTATGATAATTTCGGCGATGAGTTGAAATTTTTCGACGTGCACGACGGTTTGGGCCTGGCGCTTTTGGCTTATGCCGATATAAAAACAGCCATAGTAACCGCGAAAAAATCAAAGATTGTGAAGCGCCGCGCAAAAGAAACCGGCATTACGCATTTATTCATGAATGTTGCTGACAAGGGAAAGGTTTATTATGACCTGCTAAAAAAATATAACATAGGCCATGAAAATATATGCTGCATGGGAGATGATATTATTGATGCGCCGATGATGAAAAAGGCAGGGCTTGCTGTAACAGTGCCCAATGCCGTGGCTGAGGTTAAACAGATTGCCCATTATGTGACCCAGCGGCCCGGAGGCAAGGGGGCTGTAAGGGAGGCGGTAGAACTTATTTTAAAGTCGCAGCAGAAATGGGAAGATATAACCAGGAGGTGGCTCGGATGAAAGACATAGCTGTAATTCTTGAGCGACTTTTGTCATCAGGGCTTATTACTAAAGAACAGATTGTCAAGGCGCAGGAGCATTCGCGAATAAGCGGCGCGACTCTTGATAAGGTATTGATTAAGGATGGCATGGTTTCAGAGGAGGATTTTGCAAATACAGTAGCTGATGAAATAGGCATACCTTTCGTGGACCTGAAAGATTATCTTATAGACACGGACACAATAAAACTTGTGCCTGAGAAATTAGCCAGGGATAAAAATATTATACCGCTTTTCAGGATATCAAATACCTTGACTGTAGCAATGGGCGACCCTGAGGATATTATCACTATAGATGAGCTGCGCCTTAAAACAGGTTTTGACATAGAGACAGTGCTTGCCACTGACAGCGCTATAAGAAGCGCCATAGAGCAGTATTACGGGGTAACGGGCAGCATGGAGGATGTGTTAGAGGCGATAGACAAACATAAACTTATAAAATTGCCTGACAATGTCAGCGCAAAGGTGCTTGAGGATTTAGCTCAGGAGGCGCCTATTGTAAAATTTGTCAATCTTCTTATTATGGAGGCTGTAAAAAGCAGGGCATCGGATATACACATTGAACCCGAGGAGGATTCTTTAAGGATACGTTTCAGGATAGACGGTTTTCTCCACGAGATTTCTTCGCCTTCTAAAAATATGCAGGCAGCCATAATATCAAGGATAAAGGTTTTGTCAAAGATGGATATAGCGGAAAAACGAAAGCCCCAGGACGGCCAGCTGCAGATGCGCATAGAAAATCGTAACATTGACGTCAGGGTTGCGTCATTTCCCACTGTTTACGGCGAGAATGTCGTATTAAGGATCCTGGATAAGGCAAATGTTATATTGGAGCTTTCACAGCTCGGGTTTGTAAAAGAGGTGCTTGCAACATTTCAGGAACTGATAAAGCAGCCTAATGGCATTATGCTTGTAACAGGCCCTACAGGAAGCGGCAAAACAACAACGCTTTATGCTGCCATACAAACCATAAATTCAGAAGAGAGAAATATAATAACGCTTGAGGATCCGGTTGAATACCATCTGCCGCGCATAAGGCAGTCGCAGATAAATCCCAAGGCAGGCGTTACGTTTGCCGCAGGGCTTCGTTCCATATTAAGGCAGGATCCTGATGTAATAATGGTTGGTGAAATAAGGGATCTTGAGACAGTTGATATAGCCGTGCAGGCTGCGCTTACAGGGCATTTGGTTTTTTCAACACTTCATACAAATGACGCAGCAGGCACCATATCGCGCTTGCTGGATATGGGCGCAGAGCCCTTTCTTGTGTCAAGTTCTGTTATTGGTATATTGGCGCAGCGTCTGGTCAGGGCGGTATGCCCTAAATGTAAAGAGCCGCATAAAGAGACAGAAGACGGCAAAGAGTATACCTATTACAGAAGTAAGGGTTGCGGATATTGCAAGAATACGGGTTTTCACGGCCGCCTCGGCATATTTGAGCTTATGGTAATAGATGATAAAATAAGAAAATTGATATCCACTAAGGCGTCAAGTGAAGAGATACGAAAGGCCGCTCAGGAAGCCGGTATGAGGACATTGCGCGAGGACGGTTTGGCGCGCGCCAGAACCGGTATTACAACATTAGAAGAGGTAATGAGAGTCAGCATAGAGCACTAAGCGTATTATGGTAAAAAACGAAAAAGGCGTTGTTTTAATACTTGTCATAGTACTGATGGTTTTAGCGGGCATACTTATATTCAGCAGCGTGACATTTATAAGAGAATCTTTAAATCTTGCGGTAGTCAAACAGAATCAGACAAAGGCGATAAACGCCGCGCAATGCGGCATATACAAGGCAGTTGAGGATTTTAAGCGGCGTGGTTATTATAATCCGGAAACAAACGTTTTAATATGGGGTAATGAATATTATACAACAGGCGGAGGCGCTGCGAATTACCTGCAGGTTGATGCTACTGTGCTTAAGGTTGAAGCAGGAGGCAAGGCCCTGCGCCAGATTAATCTTAAAAACATAAGCGGCGCATCAAGCATGACTATAACAGATGTGCGATTAATCTGGGAGCCTAACGCCATATCGGAAAATCTCACAAAGATAAGTATAGGCGGAGCTGATTGGTTAGGTTCTGTTAACAGCGGGGTGTTAGTACCTATAAATTATACATTAACGGCAGGTTCTTCAACTTCTTTTAGGGTGCAATGGGATGTTGTGGTTACATCCAAGACGATAACCTGCGAATTTCTGTTTTCTGACGGTTCAACTGTTACAGCTTACATATTAAAAAATGGCCAAACAGCGGCTAATAGTTTTACAATAAAGTGCACAGGCAGTGTTGTTTCTAATATAACGTGGAAGCGTACGATAATTGCGGAATATGATGTAGGAACAGGCAAAATTACTTCCTGGAATGAAACCAACAGCCATTTATAGTGCCATAAAAAATAAAAAAGCCATTACGCTTATAGAGCTGATAATTACTATAGTTCTGATATCTATTTTTATCCTTCCTACAGCAAAACTTTTTCAGCAGGCAATAGAAACCCTTAATTACTGCAATAATTCAGCCATGGCAAATAATCTCCTGCGTATGGAGATGTCTGTTATTAATAATCTTGCATATTCAGACCCTACGCTTTCCGATGGATATGATAATACCGAAACCGATTATCAGGGGTATGGCTTCAGCTTAAGGCGTCAGGTAAGTATTGTCGCAGACACGACTAACGCGATAAAAATGGTTTTAGTCAGTGTTTTGCGGCCTGCAGGCAACGAGGTTATTGCGCAGGCGGCTACTTATGTAGGCCAGAATATAGTGTTTGGGCCTTCTAGCGGAGGCGGCGTACCTTCTTCGGGCGGGCAGGCGGATTATCTTACTGTATCCGGTGGC
>Ga0210056_1001821_pt1 | contig 18338 bp, 19 predicted proteins | sample CryGeyCG2014_080_2_FD_183965 | JGI IMG/M metagenome (GOLD analysis project Ga0210056, IMG submission 183965) | Groundwater microbial communities from aquifer - Crystal Geyser CG07_land_8/20/14_0.80 (SPAdes) (version 2) | ecosystem: Environmental > Aquatic > Deep subsurface > Groundwater | place... | reverse complement strand
CTTGGTATCGATTTCAAATCCCTCATAATCTTCACGATTAACCACCCTGACTTCTTCGTGGGTGAGTAGTTTGGTTTTGCACTTGCGTTTCCTGATTGGTTGTAAGACACTCATAAACGGCTCCTTTGCTTTTGGCTTGATTGGTTGCACATTAATCAAACCATATGGACTGGAGCCATTTCAATTTCAACTAAGTTTAGGACACCTTCCTAAAGTTTGTTGTAAAACAGAAAGGTCAATCCCAAAATATTCATGAATGAGTTTGTCGCGCATGCCGGCCATCAATCGCCATGGAAGTGATGGATGTCGCTTTCTTATTGACTGCGGGATATTTTTAGCAGCCTCACCAATGATCTCTAGCGCTCTAATAACAGCAAAGACTGTCTTATCGTCATTTGCAATTTGGTCAAATGACATGCCCTCAGTAAAGCGATCAATTTTATCAATAGCATCAGCAATATCCTGTAAGTAGTCTAAATAGTCCCGCCTTGATCTCATATCTGAACAACCTCACTAAGTATGCGTTGACCTATGCGGGGTTTAAGGCTTGACTTCATGACCAAATCAACCTTTATGCCAAGCAGTTCACTGATATGATTTTCAAGCTCAATATACTTAAACAAGCTAGGTGCTTGATTAAACTCGACTAATATATCGATATCACTCGCAGGTTTTTGTTCGCCTCGCGCATATGAACCAAACACGCCAAGAGTTTTCACCGAATAATGCTTTTGTAAATAAGGCAAATGCTCTCTTAGCTTTTTTATAATCTGCTCAAGTTGTATTGTCTTTCTAAATCTAACAGCTTTTGTCATTTCAAGCCCCCGGTATAAAAATATTACACTAAACCTAACTTCGCTAAAACCTCATTAAGCTCACGGTCTGTCTCAATACGCTCCTCCTCGGCTTCCTGTAAGAGCACTATCGCCTACTCGGGTGGCAAAACTTCTTCTATAAATTTGTGCTTATGTTCTTTATAGCAAGCGGTTGTTCCTTCTTTGGTGCGTGGATTTTTAAATATTCTCGCGTGGTTACCGGGCAGCCGGGCCTACCAGGGTTGGTTCAACTTCAGATGCCACCGCCGATCCCTCAAGCCTCCGATATACGTAGGCATAGGCGGGCGCAATTAGTGGGAATACAATAAATAGGCCAAGCGGGCTCGGCGCACCTAACGTATTATCAATCGAACCCGCTATTGCTGAAATAATAGTACATGTTTCGCTCGTGTGCTCGGCCACGCGTTCATGCGGCCGTAAAGGAAATGCTTTGGAGGTCAGGACTTTCTTCACCATGCTCAAGACGATCGGCTATGACACGCAAGGCAAGCGCTTGTGCCCTTGCCTTGGCCTCGTCTGGCGTCTGCCCGTAAGCCATCACGCCCGGAAGGTCGGCGATTTCAGCCAACCATCGCCCATCTGCTTCTTGTTCGATTTCCAGCACTAATCTCATAGCAACACCTTTTTACTCGTTTATTTATAATTTTACCACGTTTTCCAATGGGTTTGCTTTGGTTACTTTGGTTTGTTATCGCCTAATGCTTAAGTTCACCCGCCGCTACGTGGACCGGCCGGATATCTTGAATTTTGGTTTTAGAAGCCCGGATCACAGGCGGACCAAGAACGGTTTTCCTCTTACGGAAAGCAGGTTGCCAAGAGTGGTCCGTATTTTGTTTGTAAAATCGCTTTCATGAATCTCCTCCATGATTACTTTGATCGGATCATTTTTCGTGTAGTTCACGACAATCTAACCGATAAGTTTGTAAAACCTAACATTGCGGCTCAGCGGCGGCGGAGTAAGCCGTTAGAGACATGGCAACAGAAATAATTAAGCAAGCAAATAGGACTTACAAGAGCACCCCGAAATCCGCCGTCCACTGCAGCCGGTTGTTAGGAAATCATTGTAATTAAGTTCCAGTTGCCTTATTAAACTCCTCAACTTTGGTGGGTTTTTGTTCAGCGTTCCACAAGTCTAATTTTGCCTGCATGTATAACCAACTTTCAGGTGTTGTTTTTGTTGCCTTACTAACCCGAACTGCCATTTCAGGACTTAGAGATGCTTTACAGTTCAGTAACTCTGACAAGGTCTTTCGAGTTACTCCTAAACGTTTAGCTGCTTCCGTTACGGTTAGACCCAGAGGCTTTATAACATCTTCTCGTAAAACCTCTCCAGGGTGAGTTGGTTTTCTCATTTTAAACACTCCTCATAAATTTAATGATAATCACAGTAATCTACATCTGTTGCATCTATGCCATCAAACCGGAAAATAACTCGCCAGTTGCCGCTAACCCAAACAGACCATGTGCCTTTTTCTTTTCCTTTAAGCTCATGCAACTTATAGCCAGGTAAATTCATATCCTGAGGTCTTACGGATGCGTCTAAACGATCCAAGATTCTGCCAAGTCTAGCAGCATGTTTCGCGTTTATTCCACTCCGATTATCACTATAGAAAAATCTTTCTAATCCCTTATGTTTGAAAGATTTAATCATCCATTATCCTGCCCTTCAACATAATAACATGTAACCTATAACGTTGCAAGTGATAAACGTTTGGTTATGCTAGAGCCGTATGTAGGTAGAATTTCAAATCATCTTTTAATATAAGAAACCAGTCAAATCAGAAGAGACGATTTTCTTGAGACTATTCCACGACTATTAATTTGATTGTCTAACAACGTATATACTGATCCATATAATACTCCAAAATTACTACTTATGCCCATATAAGACGCCTCTAGAAATATGCCACTTGTCACTATAACCCATGCTAAACACATCTGTTTTGAAGAAACGCTGTTTTATCATGGCGTGTTATAGGGGTCGGTATAAAACCCACTCTGCAACCTACTTGACAGCCTCAAAGCATGTCGATTGGGCTGCGAACCCCAGTCGGGCCACGGTTCAAGACATGGGTGTAAATCATCGTGGTTTTTACGTCTTTGTGACCCAGAAGTTCCTGGACCGTTCGAATATCATAACCGCCTTCCAATAGGTGGGTTGCGAATGAATGCCGGAAGGTATGGCATGTGGCTCGCTTGGTCAACTGGGCCTTTGCGACAGCGTCTTTTACGGCTTTTTGAACCAGTGATTCGTCCATGTGATGGCGGCTATAATGGCGCGAACGTAGTGCCTCGCGTAGCTGGTCGAGCAGCCTCGGCTTCACACCGGGCACCGCGCAAGGTTGTTGACCCCTTAATCTCACGTCCCCAATATCCGTGACAACATTCGATTCCTGCATAAAACCCCTCCGGCAAGAAAATAATATCATAGCGGAATACCGGCTATCTTCCCGTCCTTATCGAAATCCAGCGTTATATCCACATCAACACTCTTGCTGGTTACTTTTTCAACAGTATCCGCAAACTTAATATACAAGACATCATAGGTCGTATCATAAAATATTCGCACGTCCTACCTCCAGGTACCATAAAAGCATAGACGTCTGTGGCTACAATTCTATCGGATTCCTCAACAAAAACAACGGGTAGCGTATTTATGTATTAGTGCTTATAAATCAGCACTATCAAACTTAATATCTGAAGAGCGACCGTAGATTTGCAATGCTTATCCCAAACAAAACTATCGCAGATTGTCCGGTGTCGATTATTTATGCTGCCCTCCTTGGGGTTGTGTGAGTATTTGTAATTTGCAAGCAACGTCCCCGCATCCCCCCATCTCAGGACTTCCCCTTCACAGACGCCTAACCTTTTGGTAGAATAATATCGAACGGCTGTTCGGGGGTGGTTACGCTTGTTAGACTTAAATAAGCTTTACAAACAAATATCAGCGCTTGGGATATACCAGCAAAACCGGTCGAACGACCTGGTGAAAGCCGTTAAGGCAGCCAAAGCCCAAGTGCTAAGCGTCTTGGAAAATCCTCAGGCGTTCAGGGATAAACTGGAGCGGGCAAACGCCTCGTGGCTCATCGCCATCCCAACGGATGAGGAGCCTTTCACAACGTTTGCGCCGAGAGCATGTCCTGAATCGTATACCGTCCTTTCAACTGACGGCTCGCAGATAAACCCCGACCGGCATAGCCCCCACCCAGCTTTGCTTATCAATGTGGGAAAGGTAAAAATCGGATACGGGGATTTTTTAGGATATAAGATGGAAAGCGAGCCCAGCCTCTTCTTTGAGGAGCGGGATATCAAGCGCCGCTTTGGCGGTGAAGAGCGCGAGGTCTCGGGGCAGGTGCTTGCCGCTCTCAGGCAGAAGATGGAACATGAAGAGCTTAAAACGATGATCGAGGAGTGCGGGCAGACGCCGGCGGTGGCGCTGGTCGACGGCACGCTCATCCTCTGGAATATCGAGGCCAACCCGAAGCGCCTTAAAGAACTCGGGACCGCAGATTTAAAGCAACAGGCGTTTTTATCGTTTATGCGGTTGCTCTCGGTCGGAAAAGAGACCGGGATACCGGTTGCCGGCTACATCAGCTCCCCGGGAAGTTCCGATGTTATTAACTCACTTAAAGTGAGCCTGTGCCCGAGCGATCCGGTTAATTGTAAAGAGTGCCCGTACAAGGCGGCCTCCTGTGACGGGACGCTGCCCTGTGATAAAATAGATGGAGTCACGGACGCCGGGCTGTTCCGCCGCCTCCTTGGTGTCGGCAAGCGCTCTTCCCTATTTATAAGCACATCAGAGATTCTGGACGCCTACGGCGACGAGCGCGTTGCCTTCTTTTACATAAACGTCGGCAAAGAGGTTGCCCGCGTCGAGCTGCCGGGCTGGGTCTCCCGCGATAAAGATATGGTGGGATTGGTGCACGCCACCTGCCTCGACCAGGCGAATAAAGGCTCGGGATACCCCGTAGCAGTGGCCGAGGCCCACGAGCAGGCGGTAGTAAAATCGGCTGATAAGCATACATTCGATCAGCTTATCTTCCAGGTATTCGTTAAAAACGGTATCCCGGCGGCAGAATCCCGCAAGGCCCTTCGCAAAAAGGGAGGCTTCATATAAATGACATATTCCGGCACAACCGATCGAATCGGAGAAATTATAGAGGTCTATACGACCAGATTTTTAGCGCAAAGCTCCGGGCTAGAAGACCTGCCGCACTTCGGGAGTTTTGTAAGGGCCGATAGCCAGGACACAAATATTTACGGGCTCGTTTATAACGTTCATGAGGTAAATACCGACCCGAACCGCCGACCGATGGCCTTGGGCCTTGAGCGTGAAGAGCTTTTAAGACAACATCCATACCTGCCCGAGTTTTTAAAGATTGAATTCGACGCGGCGGTTATCGGATTTAGCGATGGCGCCGGTATCCGCGCCTACCTCCCCCCTTTTCCGCCAAGGATTCATAGCTTTGTCTATCCTTGCGAAAGTCAAGAGATCCTTGATTTAACCGAAGACCTGGATTTCATCCGAAGCATCAACGCCCTCCCCGGGCTTCCGGTAGAGGAGCTTGTGGCGGCCTCAATCCGCCTAGCCTACGCCGAGCGTGGGGGCGACCGGGCCTTTTTGGTAAGAGCGGGACAAACAATCGCCCAGCTTCTCAAAGACGAATACGAGAAAGCGCGAAGCATTATAAGGAGGATAAGCGATGTCGGGTAAAGCGCAAGAAATCGGCAAACTGATAGCCGGCTCGCTCCTCTCCGGACTTGAGGCGAAACTTGCAGAAAACGTAAATGTGGAGGGTGTCTCGGTCGGCAGGCTGGTCGTGGTCGATGGCGTTCAGAATAAATTCTTTTGTCTGCTCAAGGACGTTTCCCTTGAGGCGACCAACGAGGATATCCTCTTAAACCCGCCAAGCGACGACTTCGCAAAGCTCGTGCATGCCGGGATCAACACGTTTTATAAAGTCTCGATCCAGCCGATGCTCATAACGGCGCAAAATCCCACGGAGGAAGATCGGCCGCGCCCCTCGACGACGGTGCCGCCACACTTCTCCCCCGTTTGCGAGGCCACCGAGGACGACGTGGCCCTCATATTCGGTAAACCGGGTATCACTAATCCCGAGATCGGCTCGCCCATCTTTATGGAGGTTCCGGTATGCCTTAACCTGGAGCGGTTTTGCAAGCGAAGCAACGCCATCTTCGGCAAGAGCGGCTCGGGCAAGAGCGTGCTTGCACGCATGGTGCTCGGGTATCTCGTAAAAAGCGATATGGCAATCAACCTCATATTCGACATGCACGGCGAGTACGGCTGGAGCGCGACCAGCGAGGCCGGCATCGACGACCCCAGCCTCAAGCAGCTGTTGGGCGGCAAGATCGCAATATTTACGGTAGATCCAAAATCGCCGCTCTATCATAGAATTCGCCCCGATTTTGACGTGCAAATACCCTATAGCCAGATAGAAATAGCGGACCTTGAGCTTGCCGCGGGTGAGTTAGGGTTCACACAGGCCGGTATTGAGACGATGTATCGCCTCTCGGATAAGTGGGGCGAGGACAAGTGGCTGGCGAAATTTTTGACGATGGATACCGATGAATTCGCCGGTGTGGTCGAGGACCTCAAGGTAAACGACCAGGCACTCGGTAAGCTCCACCGGTGCTTAAGCAGGCTTAAAAGGCTTCCCTTTATCAGGAACTCGGTGGCCGACGACACGGTTACCCGCATTATGGATTTTATCCAGGACGGCAAGCATATCGTCTTTCAGTTTGGGCGCTACAACTCGATGCTCGCCTACATCCTGGTTGCAAATATCTTAACGCGCAGGCTGCATAAGCTTTATGTAGACAAAACCGACAGCGCCCGCGCCGATGGCATAGAAGGTCCAAAACCCCTGGTGGTTACCATCGAAGAGGCCCATAAGTTCCTCGACCCGCAGGTAGCAAAGCAAACCACCTTCGGGATAATCGCGCGGGAGATGCGAAAATACAACATGGTGCTGCTCTTGATCGACCAGCGACCGAGCGGCATCGACGACGAGATACTCTCGCAGGTCGGCACGCGCATCGTCGGCGACCTTGGCGACGAGCGCGATATTAACGCCGTACTCACTGGGCTACCCAGCCAGAGTACGCTAAAAGTGCTGATCAATAATCTGGAGCCTAGGCAGTTTTTGCTCACCGGGTTTGCACTTCCAATGCCGGTAGTAATAGACGCCAAAGATTACGGGCGGTTCTGCCACGAAGTGGGCATCGGGGTCGGAGCAATTGGAGACGAAATCGAACGCCGAAAGGCAAGGGACGATTTAAACGAGCAGGTATATGGTAATGACGAAATCGTCTTCGACTAAACAGCAAGCACACGGCATCAAGGTCATCCATTTTGCGGATTTGCACCTCGGGGTGGAGAACTACGGGCGGGTCGATTCCAAGACCGGCTTAAACCAGCGTGTGATAGATTTTTTGAAGTCACTTAACTTCTTGGTGAGCTTTGCAATTGAGAACAACGTAGCGCTCGTTGTCTTTGCCGGGGATGCTTTTCGTAATCAAAAACCCAATCCTACACTCCAACGTGAGTTCGCACGAGCAATACGCAGGCTCACGAAAGAGGATATTAAGGTAGTGTTGCTGGTTGGCAATCATGACCTCCCCAACATGGATAAACAGGCGCATTCAATGGCGGTCTACAACGCACTTGAGACCGATAACGTGATCGTAGCAAGTTTAGCTGAGCTTTTAACTATAGAAACCAAGCAAGGAGCGGTACAGGTAGCAACCATTCCTCATTTCTCGAGAAGCCAACTTGTCGCAAAACTAAAAGAGGATGACGTAGAGAGCAAGAATAAAACTTTGACTGAACTAAACGAGCTTATTACGCAAAAAATCGAGCGGTTTGTCAGTATCCTAGCAGCGGATATCGACCAGACCCTGCCGGCGATACTCACCGCACACGTAAGTATCTCAAGCGCAAAGGTTGGCAACGAGGAGCGGAGCATCCTGGCCGGGAACGAAGTAACGCTTCTCTCAAGCGTCCTGCAACGCCCCGAGTTCGACTACATCGCACTGGGGCATATCCACAAATTCCAGGATTTAAGCCGGGGCGCCTATCCCCACCTGGTCTACTCGGGAAGCATCGACCGTGTGGACTTTGGCGAGGAGAAGGAAGACAAGGGGTTTTGCCTGATTAACCTGGTGCGGGGGGCGACCACGTACGAGTTCGTCAAAACGCCGGCGCGCCGCTTCGTGACACTTGATATCGAATGCAAAAGCGACGACCCGACGGCCGAGATCTGCTCCCTCTGCGAAAAGCACGATCTCGGGGATTGCGTGGTACGGGTCCGCGTAAAGGTTCCGGCCAAACTTAAAGAGCAGGTACGAAAAGACGAGATTGTCGAAGCACTTTCCGGTGCTTACTTCATCGCCTACATTGCCGTCGAGGCCACGGGCGAGGAAACAAGGACCAGAAATCCCCATCTCACCGAAAGCCAAACCCCCGCCAAAGCGCTCACAGAGTATATCAAAACGAGAGACGACCTTCTCGAGCGCCAGGCGGAACTCACGGAATACGGCCAAAAACTCATCGACGAGCTGATGCAACGAAAGGCGTAACTACTTGATACCGGTTGAGCTGAGACTGACTAATTTCATGAGCTATAAATACATGGATGAGCCGCTTAGTTTTTCATCCATCCATACGGCGGTGCTCTGCGGGCCTAACGGGCACGGGAAAAGCTCGCTTTTGGATGCGATTACCTGGGCGCTCTGGGGCAGAGCGCGCGGGGTGGACAAACGCGGCAGCGGAACCGACGACCTCATCCACCACAAAGAACCCCACATGCAGGTGGAGTTTGCCTTTGAGCTTGAAGGGCAAATTTACCGGGTTATCCGATCGCGCTCGCGTAAGAGCAAAACCGGCGTCTCGCGCCTTGAATTTCAGATACTCGATGGCGGTGAACCCCGCCCCTTAACCGGCGAAACCCTTGGGCGCACCCAGGAGAGCATCAACAAGGTACTGCGGATGGACTACGAGACCTTCGCCAACTCGGCCTTTATCATGCAGGGGCATGCGGATACTTTTATGGTCAAAAGCGCGAACGAGCGCAAAGAGATACTCTCGGAGATACTCGGCCTCTCGGTCTACGACGAACTTGAAGAGCTCGCCAAAGAAAAGCGTAAGGCACTCAACGACCGCCTTAAGGATATCGACGTCCGCATCTCCTATATCGACCAGGAGATCGAGCATCTCCCTACCTATAAGCAGGATTTAAAAGAAGCGACCGCCGAACTACAAGTTGTGCAACAAGAGATCAAGGACGCCGAGGGTGCGATTGTAAAACTTCGTGAGGAGAAAGCGGTCTTTGATATGAAGGCCGCACAACTTACCGAACTTAGCGCACGCTCTACTCAGGCTCAAGCGGACATCGCCTCGATCGAGGAGCAGCTTAAAACCCTTGAGCATACCGCGATAAAGGCCCGTGAACTCACCGCAAGGAAGGATGAGATCGGGGCCGGTTATAGCGAACTCGTCTCTCTTAGAAAAAAGGAGGAAGAACTTTCGGCTGCCGGGCAACAGCACGCGGCTCTCGAAAAGAACCTCAACGCGGTAAAACTAGCGATCGAGCAAGCGCGAACCTCGCTTGAGTCAAATCTCAAACACCTTACAGAGCGAAAAGCGTCCCTTGACAAAGAGGTCTCACAGCGCTCATCCGTTGAGGCCGCGCTCTTAAACAACAAGGTCAGGCTCGGTGAGTTTGATAAGTATGAAGCCGAACTTAACGCCATGCGCGAGAAATATAGCGACGTGCAAAAGCAAAAGGCCGGCCTTGATGCCAAGGTTCAGGCTCTTGAAGCAAAGCTTGCCGAAGAAGAAAAACGGCGCAGTCTTTTAAAAGACGACGACTCGTGCCCGCTCTGCAAAAAACCGCTTAAAACCCATGAAAGGCATGCAATCAGCGCGGGGATCGAGCGTGATGTAGCTTCGATTAGAACCCAAATAGATGCCGGCCGTAGCGATTCCACGCGCCTCGAGCGCGAGCTTGAATCGCTTACAACTACAGGGAAATCCCTCGGAGAAACGATCAAGGGTAAAGACGAACTCAAGATTGTTGAAGGAAAGCTTGCCGAGAAATTGAAAGCTTTTGCTAAGGCATCTGAAGAAATAACAGTGCTAAACTCACAGATCAGCAAGCTGAACCTTAAGCTGGTGCAGGGCGCCTTCGCCGAGGACGAGCAATCAGAACTGCAGAAATTATCAAGCGAAATCGAAGCTTTAGGCTACTTTTCAAGCGAACACCAGAAGGTCAAGCAGAGGCTTAGAGACCTGCAAAAGTACGAGCAGCTAAAGGCAAATCTTGAGAACGCGCAAGCAAATATTTTGACAGCCGAAACCACCATTGCAACCCTCTCCTCTCAAAAAGAAGCCAAACTGAACGCGTTTGCGGATGAGAGAAAAAAAATCGAAAGCCTTTCAAACAAAATCACGGCCTTGCGGGATGCGACCAAAGATATAGCAACCGCCGAGGATGCGCTCGCAACAAAAAAAGAAGTCGAGGCGACCGTCCTTGACCGGCGATCGGGCGCCCAAACCAAAATCGATGCCTGCAAGGAACAAGCGAAGAAAAAGGAGGAGCTTGTTAAGGAGCGAAAAGAGGTCGCGCGGGAAGCCGAGATCAACGATAGGCTCGCGTTTATCTTCAGCAAAAAGGGCATCCAGGCGCTCATCATCGAAAACACAATCCCCGAAATCGAAGAAGAAGCAAACGACCTCCTGCATAGACTTACCGGCGGGCAGATGAGCTTGCGCTTTGTAACGCAGAAGGACCAGAAGACCGGGGGCGTGATCGAGACACTGGATCTCATCATTACCGACGGCGAGCTTGGCGACAGAAAATATGAACTCTTCTCGGGCGGCGAATCCTTCAGGATAAACTTTGCCGTACGCATCGCCCTCTCAAAACTCCTCGCCCGCCGCGCCGGCGCCCGCCTGGAAACGCTCGTAATCGACGAGGGCTTCGGCACGCAGGATGAAGAAGGAAAAGAGCGCTTGATCGACGCGATCAGCACAATCCAATACGATTTCAAAAAGATAATCATCGTAACCCACTTAGAAGACCTCAAAGAACTTTTCCCCGCGCGGATTGAGGTGGTAAAAAAACGAGGGGTAGGTTCGGTAGCAACGGTCGTGTAAATCGACATATTAGCACTAATGCACATTAGCACAATTACTTGGCAGCATGTAATATAAACGCTAACCTAATAAATGTTGAGTCGATAGTTGATTATAATATCGGGTATACTGTTTATGCTAACTGCTCTGGAGGTACTTATGAACGAAGATATTCTAAAATATGTTGCAACTAAACATGATCTTGAAGACTTAAGGGATGAATTCAGGCAGTCTCAGGATGTAATCCTCTCACGGCTTGACGAAATCGTTACAACAGTACGGCGACTTGACCAAGAACGCCTGTTTACATGTGTGATTTTACGATAAGCAGAAACGGGGATAGATGGTGATGGGGAAAAAGGCTCCCTCGCTTGCGGAACTGAAAAAGATGCGTACACCCGTCCGTAACGTTAATGCGGAACATAAAGAAAGCCTGAGCAAGCTTGATAGGCTCGCCCTGTGGATTACCAACCATATCGGCACGATGGGCTTTTTTATAGTCATCTTTACGTGGACGATCTTCTGGCTACTTTGGAATAGCCTTGGGCCACGAGATATGAGGTTTGATCCCTTCCCCGCATTCGTCCTGTGGCTCTTTATCTCAAACATGATTCAGATCTTTCTGATGCCGCTCATTATGATCGGGCAAAATCTCGAAGGGCGTCACACCGAGCTCAGGGCCGAGTCGGATTTTGAGATCAATGTGAAGGCTGAGCGAGAAATCGAAGCGATCCTCTTGCATCTGGAGAATCAAAGTGCGCTCCTTGAAGAAATGGCCGCCCATTTAGGACCGACTTCGGAACACTCGACAGAAGAATCGCTCGATAAGCTTGCCATGGATTAAGGTCTGGGTGAAACGCCGGAGATGAATGGCCCCTGCTAAAAACCATCGCTTAGAGAGCTAGGCAAGCTCTTCATCTCGTGCATACAGGAATGCGTTATTCGATACTAGAGAAAAGGGCTCAAGAAGAGCCCCTTGGATTTTCACAGTCAGAAGCGGTTTATGCCGCTTTAATCTTTATCTCTTTGCCTTTTTTCTCCTCGGCGACCGGGAGATCGATGGTCAAAACACCGTCTTTGTAGGTCGCCTCGACATCCTCGGTCTTCACGGGCATCGGTAGCTCGATCACGCGCTCAAAGGAACCGTAGAACCTCTCCGACCTATAATAGTTTTCTTTCTTTGCCTCTTCGGTGTGTTTGCGTTCACCTTTAATTCTAAGCGTATTCTCGACAACCGAAACATCGATATCCTTTGGATCAACGTCTGGAAGATCCATCGTTACGATGAGCTTGTTCTCCTTCTGATAGATATCGGCAGAAGGCATCCACATCGCTTCCGCTTCGGGCTCAGGGCCGAAGGTCTTATGGAAGAGCCTGTTTAGGTCCTCTTGCATTCTCATGAGATCGCGCCACGGGTCGAATCTGCGCATTGCCATGTTTAACACCTCCTCTTCATTTTTACATATTGTATGTACCCGGCTCCATACATCTTTACCGGTATAAAATAAGTTATCGTGACGGGTCAAGGCGAGCAGCGATCGCGCCCGCTTTTGCTCTCTGCATTTACCCATCTCATGGCCATATCTGGTACAGTTGGTAGTACAGGGATACAATAATAAGGTAAAGATCAATTGGGTTAGGAGACCGCATGATTGCAAAACGTGCCCTCGATATGCCGCCTTTCATCGTTATGGAGATAAACGAGAAAGCACAAGAACTGGAGAGACAGGGCAAAAACGTTATCCATATGGAGATCGGGGAGCCCGATTTTACCACGCCGCAGGTTATAAAAAATGCGGGCTGCAGGGCAATAAAAGATGATAAGACGCGGTACACGCACAGCCTCGGCCTCCTGGAGCTTCGTGAGGCGATCGTAGAGCATTACCATGATAAGTACGGGGTTGCTCTCTCCCCTGAGCAGGTCATCGTGACCTCGGGCACATCGCCGGCCATGCTTTTGGTCTTTGCGGCGCTTTTAAACCCCGGCGAAAAGGTAATCCTCTCAAACCCGGGATATGCCTGTTACCCCAATTTTATACGATTCGCCGACGGCGAGCCCTCCTTTATCAATGTTCACGAAGAGGACGGCTTTCAGTACCGCCCTGAGGCGATCGAGTCCACGCTTGATGACATGACCAAAGCGATCTTAATAAACTCCCCTTCCAACCCGACCGGCACCATTCTTTCAGAGCCGGCAATGCGCAGGATCGCAGAGATAGTAGGAGAAAAGGAAGATGCGAGCGAGAAGCCTTATATCGTTTCCGATGAGATATATCACGGCCTTTCCTACGAGGGGAAAGAGCACTCCATCCTGGAATTTACGGACAGGGCGTTCGTGCTAAACGGCTTCTCGAAGCTTTATGCGATGACCGGCTGGCGCCTGGGATATGCGATCGCGCCCAAGGAGTTCATCCGTCCCATGCAAAAAGTGCAGCAAAACCTGTTTATTTCTGCGAACAGTTTCGTGCAGTGGGCCGGCATCACCGCGCTAAAAGAAACCGCCGGAGATATCGACCGGATGGTTCGCACCTATAATGAACGGCGAAAATTTCTTATCCCCCGTTTACGGGAAATCGGCTTTGGCATTGCCGTCGAGCCGACCGGCGCGTTTTACGTGCTTGCCAACGCAAAAAAATTCGGGGCGGATTCGTACAAACTCGCCCTCGATATCCTTAACAACGCCCTGGTAGCGGTAACTCCCGGAATCGACTTTGGCAGCAACGCCGAGGGATACCTGCGCTTCTCCTACGCCAACTCGCTTGAGAATATTGTTGAGGCTTGTGATAGACTCGCGAGATTTATACGCGAATAAAGGTGTTAGTGGTTCTACGTTATTCCGGTACGCACCAAGTGTCGCCGTACCTTCCCGCTTTTAAGAGCCTTTTCACCATGAACTGATCTTATGTGCTCAACAAGGCCGGTCTTACCCTTGCCACAAATTGGGCAAACTCTCAGAGATGCCGCTGAGACTAGCGGCGCCCAGAGGTTCTCGATCTTTCCGTTTATGGCAAACCACAGCAGGATATATGGGAGGATGCGCAACAAAAGATTATGAACGGCTGGGATAACACCGCTCGTTATGAATAAATTATTTGAGACCGGTTGCGTACGTACAACAATTACAGCTAATCCGCTTGCGACAGTTAGGATATCAAAAAAACAATATGAGACAAAGCCGATGGCTGCCCATCTCAACTTGCGCTTTAGCTCTAAACCGCTCGCCGCCAGCAACGCAGAGATAAATGGAATTAGATAGTAGACGCTTTTAACTTTAGCTGACACGACTGGGCTAGCCAAAAAGAGCTTCCTTAAAAAGGTCGCGCTACCTGCGATGATCCATTCATAGCCAACGGCAACTTGTGCGTATAGAAGAAAGAGCAGCGCTGATAGTGCAATGGTCTTAATTACGAAGAGAGACTTGGCCTTCACGCTGCACCACCTTATCGATCCAGATAAGCCAGAGCACGATAATAAAAACGACAAATAATGTTTGCCAAACGTAATCATGAAAACTAGTAAACAAATTCGGACTGTATGTTGCGACAATTGCTATCGCAAATAGCCTCAAAATATTGGCAACAAAAATAAGTGGAATTCCAGCTGCTAGCCCGATTAGTTTATTCTTATAATCAGATGGAAAAGCTAAAACAAAAGCGGCAAAGATAATCATAAGATAGATGGCCGTACATTCAAGATTTACGGCGAGAACTTTCTTAGGAAGGATGATTAGATCATCACTACTCCCCTGTAAATTACCGGCCTTAACAGCAAAACCTGTTATTTTTATAAACCAAGTCGCAACGAGGGTTGTCAGCTTAACTATCCAACCCGTCGAAGCAGTCGCAACCGGATTTGGAATAACGACAAATAGCACACCGACAAGAGCACATAAAAAGAATTTTACTCCTATCGCTAGGTTTTCTTTTAGATGTTCATCGGTCGCAAAGCGTTTACTAATGATATTCACTGTACCTATGCCGCTCTAAGTGAGGTAATCAACTTGCCAAACTTACGTCTCTGCCATAGCAACACCGCTATACCACCTAAACCGAGCATCAGGATAGACCACTTGGAAGTCGCAGGAACTGGAGCTGGCTCTCCCCCGATACCATATATGCTGAAGTGGGTTGTTTGGAAAGTCACCTGTTGATTTTCCGCATCAACGATAGCTCCTGATACCAGCGACCAGGTATTCGTCTCTGGATTATATAGATAAGGTCTAGGATTTCTTATCCCAGGAACCGAGGCATAGCTGAGACTTACAGTAACTGGATTGGCAAAGTCCTCACCGTGCGGACCGAGGATATAAGATTTCATGATTTGACCATTATCTGAGGTCATCTGCCCGATATAATCTGGAACGTAGCCCGGCAGCGCACAACCACCAAACCAGGTAGCTGCCGTTACATCGCCTGCGGAGACAACAATTGTGCCATCAGTACCCATTGCCAGGCTTCCACCACTCGGGCCTATTGATTCCTTATAATACGCGAGGGCCTGCGTTTCTTCGGTTGTCCAGGGGCTATCTTCGTTTGCTCGCTTCTGCTTAAAAATTGTCTTACTGTACGGGCATTGCCCCGCGGTTCCGGAATCTTCGTAAGTTATCCAAGCAGTTATTATATGTTTAAGTTTTTCGCTAAAATTGTAATCCGTATAGCCTTCTTCTATCTCGATATCAAATTCCCCCGAGAAGTTCCCGGGTTGAATGGCGGTAGAAGTGCTGTTTGCCGTCCAGTGTACATCGTAATAAGGTGGTTGAGCTATTGGCTTACCGTTCCCGTCTGTTCCCTGCGCGCTCCATCCATTGGGGGTACTTATCGATATAATTTTTGCGCCATCGATTTTTATATGAAAGTCCATGATTCTTACATTCTCGTTGTTCTTTACTTTGAAATAGACTTTATCCTTGTTAATAACGTCTGCAGTCTTTTCAATTGTACTTGCGCCACCAATATTGGCATAGGCGATAGGTACAAGAGCTGCACTGCACATAAAGAGCGCTATCAGCAAGATAATAAAAAACAACCTCTTTGACATCATACTCACTCCTCTTTCCAATAAGTAATATTTCAGGAAAAAACAAAAACCGACCTCTATCTAAAGGGTCGGTTTTGCTATTAGCTTATTCCAACCTAAGCGACCAGGTTGCTGGTTGGAGGTCATCGCTACCCTGTTGTTCAATAATTGCATTAGGTTCTATCTTGAAAAAGTTAGGAACGTTGACCAAGCTTTTGCTGCGCCAGTATTAAATTGGACTCGTCTTAAATTCTCATTGAATGGTTATTAAAAATCAATCGGGCATTAGGCGGAAATAAGGGGACCAACAGACTGATTTGTTATTATTCTGAGCCAATCTCAACTAACCCTCTCTTAAGAGCGCACATGACGGCTTGTACCCTGTTTCTTTGACCCAGCTTTCTTAAAATATTGCTCACATGGGTTTTAACTGTTTTTAATCCAATCCAAAGTTCATTTGCGATTTCCTCATTCGTATAACCTCTTGCCATTAAAGCAAGTATTTTTTTCTCTTTGCTTGTTAGTTCTTCTAGATTGTCTGGCGCAGTTATCTGTCGCAATAACTCATCGCAGATATCGGCTTTCATAACAACCGAGAGGATTTCTTTTGCTATTCTGCTTCGCTCCTTTGCGAGAGTAAGTTCCTGGATTCGCATGTGAAGTCGCGCATTCTCAATAGCAGTGGCAATATGATTAGCAAGAACAGTTAGCAAAACTATATCTATGCGGCTAAATGAGCGGGTTTTTGGTGCCAGGACTGATAGGAAACCTATGTTTTTATTTCGCGCCGACAGCGGGACAACGGCGAACACGATATTGCTTACCAATAGGTCATTAAGTTTATCATAAAAGATCATCTGGTTAGAGGATAGAATCAATACAGGTTTATTTGTTCTAATTACAGACTCAGCACAACTCCGTCTTTTAAATTTTGGGATAAGGTGGGATGGATGCGGGCATGTATTTTTCAACGTTTCTACTGCAAAACTGTTATCCGTCTTGCTTGTTAGGGCAATCAAGATCTCTTCGCTTCTTGTAACAGCCTTGACTGCGGAAGGCACGGCTTCAAGTATATCCTCGACACGTAGCTTTGAGGATATTGTCTCCACAACAGCATAAAGAGATTCGAGCTGCTCAAGTTTAATTATGTCCTCTTTGCGGCTTAGGCTCAGGTTCATGGCAAACCTCAGATCGCATCTAGAAAGACCAATTTGTTGCCAATCCAGGTTGTACAATCCTTTGGCTACAATAAGTGGAGTAGATAATGCGGCGGTTATTGCGTTCATGGCACTACCCGGGATACCACTATCAATGATACCATGAGCTGCGTTGCACATGCAAAATTCGAACATTCTGGAATTATCAACGTTTTTTTTGTGCACCATTGGGAAAAACATCCTTACATGGAAGAATTATTTGAGGAGGAAGGTATGAAAAACGTGGTAAACATCGGCGCGAGTAGCTATACCGGGGAGTTCTTGCTGCCGCAGCTTATCGGCGGCTGGGAGAAGCAAAATCCCGATATCGAGCTTAAAGTGGATATCTCCGATAGCTCGGAGGTGTTCGAGCAGGTCGTCAACGGTGAGCTTGAGGCCGGGGTTATCGGCATGTCGCTTGAAAATAGCAACGTGCACGCCGAAACGTTTCTGAACAACTTCGACGAGCTTATCCTTATCTGCCCGGCCAACCACCCGTTTGCTGGCAAAAGCGAGGTTTCTATAAACGATCTTAAGGGACAGGATTTTATCCTGCGCGAACCCGGCTCGGCCACGAGAATGTGGTACCGCGAAGTACTCGCCACGCATAACATCAATCTCGATAACCTCAATGTGGTCGCCGAGCTAGATACATACCCGGCAATTATCAAGGCGGTTGAAAGCGGATCGGGTATCAGTTTTGTCTTACGAAAATCGGCAAAGGATGCGCTTGACCTTGGCAGGATCAAAGAGATAAAGATAAAAGAGGTCTCCCCGCTTATGGGAAACCTTTACATTATCTACAACACCGATATGCCGATGTCGGATGAGGTACGCCGCTTTTTAGGCTTCCTGGAGGCGGAAAAACCACAGCTGATGGCAGCATAAATGATCGGGATAGGGGGCGGCTTTCGCCGCCGACCCTCCCACACCACCGTACAAGCGGGTCCGCATACGGCGGTTCGTCAGAATGAACGTACTATCGAGTATCGCTTCGTCAGACTAATTAGTTACCCCTGAAAAACTCAGGGCAAATTAAATCAAATATTTAGGACAAAAGAATAGGAATTCCCAGCTCAGATGTCGAATCTATACTTTGAGAGAAGAAAGAATCACGACCAAGAAAGGAATTCC
>Ga0210056_1001812_pt1 | contig 18371 bp, 19 predicted proteins | sample CryGeyCG2014_080_2_FD_183965 | JGI IMG/M metagenome (GOLD analysis project Ga0210056, IMG submission 183965) | Groundwater microbial communities from aquifer - Crystal Geyser CG07_land_8/20/14_0.80 (SPAdes) (version 2) | ecosystem: Environmental > Aquatic > Deep subsurface > Groundwater | place... | reverse complement strand
ATTAACGAAATTATCTCAGCATTAAAGAGCAAACTATAAAGGAGGGCGTATGCCGGTTTATGAATATTTTTGCCAGAAATGCGATAACGAATTTGATGTTAAAGCAAGTATGTCCGAGAAAGAAAAAGGCCTTAAGGTAAAGTGCCCTTCTTGTGGGAGCGCTAAGACTGTCCAGGTGATGACCACATTTTTTTCTTCTTCAAAGAAAGACAGTGGTTCAGGAGGCCGTTGTGGGCCTGACGCGTCTTCAGGCTGTTGCGGATAATTAAAATTGTTCTAAATATCAGATTATAAAAGGAGGCGCTCGATGCCGGAAAGTATTGTAAAAAGATTATCATTTTTAGACAGGTTTTTGACACTATGGATTTTTCTGGCAATGGGTTTCGGTGTACTGGGAGGATATTTTTATCCCGGGATAGTGGGCTTCTGGAATAAATTTCAGGTAGGTACGACCAATATTCCCATTGCCATAGGCCTGATTTTAATGATGTATCCGCCACTGGCTAAAGTCAAATACGAAGAGCTCGGAGATGTTTTTAAAAATGTAAAGATACTTTCCTTATCGCTTGTCCAAAATTGGATTATTGGACCTATCCTGATGTTTATATTGGCCATAGTTTTCTTGCGCGGTTACCCGGAGTATATGGCAGGGCTTATTATGATTGGCTTGGCGCGATGTATTGCAATGGTAATCGTATGGAATGATCTTGCTTGCGGAGATACAGAATATTGCGCTGGGTTGGTGGCATTCAACTCTATTTTTCAGGTTTTGTTTTTCTCGGTATATGCGTGGGTTTTTATCACGATCTTACCTGCTTGGCTGGGTTTAAAGGGAGTGATTGTGAACGTAACTATGGCACAGATCGCGCATAGCGTTTTTATTTATCTGGGCATACCGTTTTTAGCAGGGATTATCACGCGTTTTACGCTCATTAAGCTGAAAAGTAAAGATTGGTATGAGAATAAGTTTATACCTCTCATAAGCCCGCTGACGCTCATCGCGCTTTTATTTACTATCGTGGTCATGTTTTCGCTAAAAGGTGAATATATAGTAAAGATCCCCATGGATGTAGTACGTATCGCCATCCCGCTTTTGATATATTTTGTGATAATGTTTTTGGTATCATTTTATATGGGAAGGAAAATTAACGCTGGCTACGCAAAGACAGCCACTCTTTCGTTTACCGCTGCGAGCAATAATTTTGAATTGGCAATTGCGGTAGCAGTAGCTGTATTCGGAATAAATTCCGGGGTAGCGTTTGCTGCTGTTATTGGACCTTTGGTAGAGGTTCCGGTACTCATAGGGCTAGTAAATGTATCGCTATATTTTAAAAAAAGTTGGTTTGCGTGAAATTAAATAAGTAACAGTTCAGTTGTAGAAGAACTCTGACGAGACGCGTTGTTTGGAGCAGCGAAGCGGGCTTCGCGTAGATAAGCTTTGGCGCGGAGCTTCCTTCGGCTTGGTTCGGCTGCGCTCACCACAAGCCGCTCAGGACAGGCCGCTCCGCTGCTCCAGTATTGCTTATAGAGCTGAACTATTACTTAAATAATGACTTGACATTATGTCGCAAAAAGTATATACTTTTTGCGACATCAATAGAGCGGAGGGTATAATGCAAAGCATTGCAAGTAAAATAAAAAAAAGAATATACAGCAAAAGTCGAGGTTTTGTTTTTACGAAAAGCCATTTTCTTGATCTTGGAAGCCGTACGGCTGCGGCTAAAGCTTTAGAACGCTTAGTAGACTCCGGAACTATCCGCCGACTTGCGCGTGGCCTGTATGATTACCCGGAGAAACACCTTATGTTGGGAGAGCTGCCAGCGAATTATGAGCGCATCGCTCAAGCGCTAGCAGGAAGGGATGGCCTGAAAATTCAACCTTCCGGGGCGTATGCTGCCAATCTCCTTGGCTTAACCGAGCAGGTACCGGCGAAAATTGTTTTTCTGACAGATGGCGCCAACAGGACAGTACAGGTAAAAAATCAGCAGATTGTTTTGAAAAGAACAACACCCAAAAATATGGCAACTGCCGGCCGCGTTAGTGGTTTGGTGATTCAAGCTTTTCGGTATTTAGGAAAAGATCAGGTAAATGATAAAACAATAGGAATACTTAAAAAGAGATTAACCGGGGATGATAAACGCCAGCTTATGCGTGATCTTCGCTATGCCTCTGCGTGGATAGGATTGATATTTAGACAACTGCAAGAATAAGAGGGCTATGGACAAATTCGTATTGTTAGCGAATAAAGATAAACGCGCGTATTTTGAAATGGCCGCGGCTAACTTGAACGTAATGCCGCAGCTTATTGAAAAGGATTTTTGGGTTTGCTGGATACTAAAAATCCTTTTTTCATTAGAGGGGATAGGCGCGCATCTAACCTTTAAAGGAGGAACTTCACTCTCAAAATGTTATAACGTTATTAAACGCTTTTCGGAAGATATCGACGTTTCAATAGAAAGATCTTTTTTATCGAAGACTCGCGCTATAGAACCGGATAAAGAAAAAAGCAATAAAGAAAATCAGAAAAGACTTAAAGAATTGCAGTTGGTTTGTAAAACAAAAATCGATGAAATGATTATCCCCAGCTTAAAGCAATCAATCGCGGCGATTCTTCCCGGCAACAGTGAATGGAAAATCGAACTGGATTCGGAGGATGCGGACGGACAAACTGTTTTATTTATTTTTCCTCATGCTATGACGAGCGGCGCGGAAAGCTATGTAAAATCCTCAGTCAAAATTGAATTTGGCGCTCGATCTGATCATTGGCCGGTTGAAACCGCGGCAATTGTCCCATATATCGCGAATGTTTCGAGTGAGCAGGCCATTGAAGGAGTTTCTGTGCGTGTTTTAGCCGCGGAACGGACTTTTTGGGAGAAAGCGACTATTTTGCATATGATATATTATTATCCGTCTGAAAAAAACGTACTGCCGCGAATGTCACGGCATTATTACGATATATACGCGATGGCGGACTCGCCTATATATAAACGAGCCTTGAAAAGTATCTTATTACTAAAACATGTGTCTGAGCATAAATCTCTATTTTTTAAAGCGAATTGGGCGCATTACGATGAAGCAAAGCCAGGCACCTTGCGGTTGGTGCCTCGTGATAATCAAGTGAGCCAGCTGAAAAACGATTACCGTCAAATGCAGCAAATGTTTTTTGAAGAACCCCCATCGTTTGAGCGCATTATAGAAAAACTAAGGGTTATAGAAGATCAAATTAGAGGTTTACGACAGTAAATCGGCTTAGTAAATGTGGCGCTTTACTTTAAGAGGTATTTTATATGAAAAAAGTATTATTTCTTTGCACAGGAAATTCAGCGAGAAGCCAGATGGCAGAGGGTTTTCTAAAGTATATGGCAGGAGATAGATTTGAGGTTTATAGTGCTGGAGTTAAGCCTACCGCGGTCAATCCGCTTGCTATCAAGGTGATGGCGGAGATAGGTATTGATATTTCAAAACATAGGTCAAAGTCAGTGATGGAGTTTATTGACCAGAGCTTTGATTACGTAATTACAGTATGCGACAATGCCCAGAAGACATGCCCTGTCTTTCCAGGCGAACATGAAAAAATCCACTGGGATCTGGAAGACCCTGCTGCAGCCGAGGGAAGCGAAGAAGAGAGGGCTGCGATATTTCGAAGAATACGGGATGAGATAGAACAAAGGATTAAAGATTGGATTAAACAACTGGAGTGAGAAGCGTTTTCAATATAAAGATATTATCCAAAGAGCAGCGCTACCGTAAAATTCCCCCCGCTTACATAAATAAATAGTAACAGTTCAGCTCTAGAAGAACTTCGACGAAACGCGTCATTGCGAGCCCGAGCGTAGCGAAGGCGAAGCAATCTAAAAAAGAGATTGCTTCGTCGTCCGCCACAGAAACAATGGCGGACTCCTCGCAATGACAGAGGAGGGCTTTTCTTGTGAAGCTGAACTGTTACAATAAATAATTTGTTTGACATACAAGCAAGTGTTAATGTATACTATATGTAAATTACATATAGATGTTATTCTGAATAGGAGGCGATTAATATGTTTGAAGGCAGTCAGCTGGCGAAGAAATATAAAATAAAGAAGTGCGAATGCCCAAGCGGGAAGATGACGCGTTTTGTTGAGCCGTGTCTTTTGTTTTTTCTGTCTAAACAAGCTTCTTACGGGTATGAGTTAATGGCGAAATTGGACAGTTTCGGATTTCCTAAAGCCAAGCCTGATCCGGCAATGGTGTACAGGACACTTCGTTACTTAGAAAAAGAAGGTTTTGTGATATCGCGATGGGATACCAGAGTAGCCGGGCCCGCGAAAAGAATTTATGAATTGACAAAAAGAGGAGTTGGCTTGCTTCATCTCTGGGCAGAAGGTATTGCAATGCGAAAGCAGGTACTCGAGAAGTTTCTGATATTGTATAGGCAGCGTTTTAAGGACGCTAAGAAACGCTTGAAGTCAGCCGTTAAGAGTTGATTAAGGAGGCTTAAGGTGAGAAAAATTATCTTTACTCTATTCATGCTTATTGCGCTATCTGGGATAGCTTTTGCGGGCAATTCCTTATCTCGCACTAAAGCGGAAAATAACTCTTCTCTTGAGACTGTGACCGTAAAAAAGAAAAATATCGGTTCTTCCATTCTTGCAACGGGTTCGGTTAAGCCTGTTATTGGAGCGGAAGTCAAGGTGGGCGCGCGTATATCAGGAAAAGTAGAGCATCTTTATGCAAATATAGGTGATAAGGTTGAGGAAGATCAAGTTATCGCTGAAATAGAAAAGAAGGATTTAGAGGCTCAGGTGGCTCAGGCAGAAGCTAATCTTAAAGCCGCCGATGCTGGAGTGAGAATATCCAGGGCTTCATTTTGGCCGGCATTAAGCGCTGAAACAGATTATGGTTTTCAAGATACGACATATCTTCCGCAAAAAGGAGATCATTTTGCCGGACTAAAAGTAACCATACCGCTTTTTAATGGACATGATTCATATTTCATCAAACAGCAAGAAGCAGTTAAGGAATCTGTGAAGGCTGCAGTTGAATATGTCAATATACAGCTTTCTTACGCTACTATAAAGGCTCCTATTTCTGGAGTAATTGCTTCCGTGACTACTCAGGAAGGTGAGACCGTAGCCGCTGGCCTCAATGCCCCGACGTTTGTAACAATAATTGATCTTTCCAGGCTTCAAGTCGATGCATTTGTAGATGAAACAGATATCGGGCGGGTTAAGGTAGGGCAAAAGGCATTATTTACCGTTGATACCTATCCGGATAAAGAATTTACCGGTAAGGTGAAAGCAATTTACCCCAAGGCAATTATTCAGGAAAACGTAGTTAATTTTGATGTCGTTATAGAGATTGATGATTCTAATATTGAACTCTTACGGCCAGATATGACTACCAGCGTGAGTATTTATCAGGAAGAGAAAAAAGGAGTTTTAATGATTCCCCGCATAGCAGTCATTAAAGAAGAAAACAGCCGGTTTGTTTTAGTAAGACAAGCTGACGGCACTTTTGAAAAAAGAGCTATTAAGATAGGCTCTCAAAGCGGGAGCGAGATTGAAGTGGTCTCAGGCCTTAATGAAGGTGATACTATCGGTATTAGTAAATGATGTGTATGGGAGGTCGATAATGATAGAGATAGAATTTAAGGACGTTACAAAATCGTTTCAAAGCGGCGCTATTAGAACGGATGTTCTCAAAAGACTTACTTTTAAAGTAGAGAAAGGGGAGTTTACCGCGATCATGGCTCCTTCCGGAACAGGCAAGACCACGTTATTAAATATTCTCGGATGCCTTATGAAGGCCTCAAGCGGTTCCTATCTTTTTGAAGGCATTGATATTGAGACATTGAATGATAACCAGCTCTCCGACATCAGGAATAAGAAGATAGGCTTCGTTTTTCAGACTTTTAATCTCTTGGAAAGAACGAGTGCTCTTGATAATGTTCTTTTACCTCTTGTTTATGCGGATGTTTATCCTCCTGACGCCAAACAAAGAGCTATTAAGCTTTTAGAATCTGTAGGTTTAGGTGAAAGAATTTATTATAAACCGGGTGAACTTTCCGGAGGACAGCAGCAGAGAGTCGCGATAGCCCGCGCCCTTATTAACGATCCGTCCATTATTTTGGCGGATGAACCCACTGGTAATTTAGACAGTGAATCTTCCAAAGAAATTATGAATATCTTGAAGACTCTGCATGGACAGGGAAGAACGATTATTGTAGTTACCCATGACATTAATATTGCGCATAGTGCCAGCCGGATCATCTTTTTAAAAGATGGCAGTGTGGAAAAAACCGAGGTGCTCTCATGAAAGCAGTTAGAGTTGCCGGAGTTTCCATAGGTACTATTTTAAAACATAAAATGAGAGCGTTTCTTATCATTTTGTCTATTGTTGTGGGTATTGCTACATTGACAGTGATAGTCGCTTTAACTCAAGGGATGAATAAACAGATCATGAATCAGATACAAAATTTTGGCCCTGATGCGATTGTAGTTCATTCGGGAGGCGGGAAAATCCGTGGACCTTCTACAGCGTCCGAAGCGAACTTAACAAGAAAAGATATCTCTGCCATTGAAAATATCGATGGGGTGAAGTTGGTTACCTCTTTTCAAGTGGCTTTGGATATGCCGATAAAGTATGGGAATCAATTTACCGCTTCTTGGGTATGGGGAGTTGAATCTAACTGGAAGGACGCGTGGCGCAGAGGCGCCTCCAAGGGAGAATTTATAACGGATGCAGATAATGAACAATTATCCAAGGTATGCGTCATAGGCCAGAGCGCTTCTGAGGAATTGTTCGGAGACGCAAATCCGATAGGTGAAAACATATTAATAGAAAATGTTTCCTTTCAAGTAGTTGGAATCTTGGAGAAAAGGGGGCTATCTCCTATTGGGACTGATTTCGACAATCTTATTCTTATTCCATTTACGACAGCATCGAGGCGGTTAATGAACCAGCCGCTTTATATCGCACAGGCAAGAGTTCTTGTGCGCGATCCTTCACAAGTAGAAGTTGTGGCCAAGCAGATTAAAGAGGTTTTAAGAGAGAATCATCACTTGGCAGCAACCGAGGAAGATGACTTTAGAATGTCTACGCCTGGGGAAATTTCCGAGATGGTAAAAAGTACGTCAAAAACATTAAAACTATTCTTGTGGCTGGTTGCAGTTATATCTCCTTTCGTTGGAGGAGTCGTCTTAATGAATATTATGCTTATGGCAGTTTCGGAACGTAAAAGAGAAATTGGGTTACGAAGAGCTATAGGAGCCAAGAAGAAACATATTGTTATTCAGTTTCTTGCGGAATCCATAATACTTACCTTTTCAGGAGGGGTTATTGGTGTTGGCGCGGGAATTGTCGTAGCCTTCTTAATTAAACTTTCAGGGAAACCGATTAGCATTACTTGGCAGTCTTTTGCGATTGCCTTTTTATTTTCTACATTCATAGGATTATTTTTTGGTATTTACCCTGCTAAGAAAGCAGCTGCGCTTGATCCGGCGACTGCATTAAGCCAAAAATGAAGATAGTCAAAAACATATTAATCTCCAAGAAAATTTTATTGGAACGTAAAGTAAGGACAATCCTTTCTCTCTCGGGGATTATTATAGGTGTTTGCGCAGTTATCATCATGGTTGCAATTGGAAAGGGGACAGAAGAAAAGATCGTTTCGCAGATAACTAAGATGGGGAGTAACTTATTATTGGTTAATGCGGGGCAGGTTAAAATTATAGCAGGCAGAGCCCGGCAGGTTAAAGCAGTTACGACCCTTGAATTGAAAGACGCGGATAGTATTCTAAACGAAGCCGAAAGCGTTAAGTATATTGCCCCCGCGCAAACTAAAAAATTACAGGTGAAATTTGAAAATCTTAGCACAAAGACTAATATTGTCGGGACGACCCCTGATATTGTTGAGGTGCAAAATTACACTCTTAGTCAAGGAAGATTTTTTGATGAGGACGAAGACAAAGGCCTCCGCAGGGTAGCGGTTGTGGGGCAGACAGTTGTGAACAATATATTCGAAAGGCAGGATCCTGTTGGGAAAATTATTCGCATAGGTAATGTTCCTTTTGAAGTAATCGGAGTTTTATCTTCCAAAGGATTGGATGTTAATGGCATGGATCAAGATGATCAGATATTTATTCCAGTCAAAACCGCATTGAGGAGGGTTTTTAACTTAACGTATATTAATGCGATATACGTAAAAGTAAAGAACAGCGGTTTAATGGATCAAGCCGAAAAAGAAATAAGCAGTATTCTGCGGAAACAGCACCATATAAAAGAGGCCAAAGCAGATGATTTTACCATTCAGAATCAAACAACGGTTCTGGAAATGCAAAAAGAAAGCAGCAAGGCATTCACGCTTCTTATTGGAAGCATTGCAGCTATTTCTCTCTTAGTCGGAGGGATTGGTATTTCGGTCGTCATGCTCATTTCTATTAAAGAAAGGACAAAAGAAATCGGCATAAGGAGAGCAGTAGGCGCTAAACAGAGAGATATTCTTTTTCAGTTTTTTTCTGAGGCCTTAATTTTGAGTATCGGAGGCGGGGTGATAGGCGTGATTATAGGAATTATAGTTTCTATGGCTGTAGCTTTTTTTGCGAAATGGCCGTTTATAATTCCGATAAATGCCATAGCAGCATCACTTCTTTCTACTTTTATTATAGGGATATTTTCTGGTGTGTATCCGGCAAGGAAAGCAGCTCTTTTAGATCCTATTAAGGCTTTGCAGTTTGAATAAGAGGATTTTAAATAAAGCTAATGAAATACAGGCAGTATCGCATAAAAAAAGGATGGGAACATGAAGATATGTATTCCGACAGAAACTAACAAGGGTAAAGATGCTCAGGCGTATAGCCATTTCGGCAGTGCTCCATATTTCACTATCTATGATACGGAAAAAGAGACAGCGGAGATAATTGATAATTCCAACCAGCATCATGCGCATGGAACATGTCATCCAATGAATACTTTAAACGGCAAGAAAGTTGACGCGGTAGTCTGCGGCGGCATGGGTATGAGAGCGGTCCAGAAGTTAAACGAAAGCGGAATAAAAGCATATATGGCGCATCCAGGGACAGTAGAAGATATTGTAAATGAGTTTAAGCAGAATTCGCTCAAAGAAATCACAATATCTAATTCCTGCGCTCAGCACGGATGTCATTAAAAAATAGCTTATGCCAAAAAAATGGTTGAATAAGAATTTGGTCGGTATGAGCGCAGCAAGTTTTTTCAGCGACTTCTGTCACGAAATGGCCACGGCTATTTTACCGGCATTTCTTGCGAGTATAGGCGCTTCAGCCGCATTATTGGGGACTATTGAAGGTTTTGCGGACGCGGTGTCGTCTTTTGCAAAGCTTGGGGCAGGATATTATTCCGATAAGAAAGGCATCAGAAAAGGCATAGCTGTTCTCGGGTATTTTCTGACTGCCGCTGGAAAAGCTTCTTTTGCCCTGGCGGTTATATGGCCGCAGGTTTTAGCGGGCAGGATTATCAGCTGGTTTGGCCGTGGCATTAGAGGGCCTGTGCGCGATGCGATGCTGTCAGCTTCCGTGGAAAAAGAAGACGCAGGCAAGGCCTTTGGATTTCACAGGACAATGGATACTTTAGGAGCCATTGCGGGGCCTTTAGCGGCATTTTTATTAATTACCATGTTTAATTATCGGCAGATATTCTGGATGACTCTTATTCCGGGATTGTTATCTGTAGCGGCGTTTTTATTTTTAGTCAGAGAAGTTGCGGAAAAACCTGCACCGCATCTTAGATTTCTGCCTACTTTGCGTATGCTTCCTGATAAATTTAAACGCTACTTAATAGGAGTAGGAGTATTTGGCTCAGGTGATTTTTCTCATACCCTTCTTATATTAATGGCTGGTCAGGTTTTAAAACCCATCTATGGGCCTTTCATAGCGGCTTCATCATCGATCATGCTTTATATCATTCATAATGTGTTTTATGCGGGCGTATCTTTTCCCATAGGCCGTCTGAGCGATTCTTTAGATAAAAGAAAGATGCTCTCGATGGGATACGTGTTGTCGGCGGTTATGTGCGCGGGATTTATATTTATCGTGCCTAAATTTTGGTATTTGGCGGGTTTATTTATTTTAGGAGGAATATATATTGCCTCTGAAGACGTGCTTGAGAGGACCATTGCCTCAGAGCTTCTGCCTAGTGACCTAAAAGCAACCGGCTACGGAGCGCTGGCGACAGTTAACGGAATCGGAGATTTTGTTTCAAGTATAATCGTGGGTTTATTGTGGGCGTATGTTTCACCCGCGGCAGGATTTTTATATGCCGGTATCCTGAGCATTTCAGGCGCTTTTATTATATGGAAACTGAAATAGAAAGATATTTCTCCTAAACCTGCCCGGAATTTGGTATAATCTATCTACTTATGGATTACGATCTTATTATTATCGGCGGGGGGCCGGCAGGCCTTACTGCAGGCATATATGCCTCAAGGGCAAGGGTTAAGACGCTCCTGATTGAGAGTTTTTCTGTCATCTGTCAAGCTGTCACCACAGACCACATTGAAAATTATCCCGGATTTCCTGAAGGCGTGAATGGTTTTGAATTAATAGAGAAATTCAAGAAGCAGGCTGAAAAGTTCGGGACAGAATTTATCGCGGCTGAAGTAAAAGAGATCAAAGAAACTAAGCCAGGCTGGCAGATAGTAACAGAGGATAAGACTTATACTGCCTCGTCGATTATCATTGCCACGGGCGCGAGCCCCAAGAGATTGGATGTCCCAGGCGAAGATAAATTCAGGGGCAGGGGCGTATCTTATTGCGCTACTTGTGACGGGGCGTTATTTAAAAATAAAGAAGTGGTCGTGGTCGGAGGGGGAGATACAGCGCTTGAAGAAGCGCTTTTTCTGACAAGATTCGCGAAAAAGGTAACTGTTATACATAGAAGAAACGCGTTGCGCGGGACAAAGATCCTGCAGGAACGCTCATTCGCGAATAAGAAGATAGAAATCGCGTGGGATTCTGTTGTCACAGAGATTACCGGCTCCGGTAAGGTTGCCGGCGTGAAGATAAAGAACGTGAAAACCAATGCCATAACGGATTTTTCTTGCGACGGGATTTTTATATGCGTAGGATATACGCCTAACACGGGGTTTTTAAAAGATGCAGTGCCTTTGGATGAGGCAGGCTATATAATATCAGATGACAATTGCCTGACTTCAAAGGCAGGCATATTCGCGGCCGGCGATTGCCGTAAAAAATTACTTAGGCAGGTAGTTACTGCAGCTGGAGAAGGCGCCACCGCGGCATTCGCGTGCCAGCGCTACCTTGAAAACCAAATAAGTTGACACTGTGACATTGTCAGAGTGTCAACTTGCTGGGGCATAAAGATTATGAAGATTTGGTTATGGGCAATAGGAAGCGTGGTTGTGATAAGCCTGATATCGCTTGTAGGCGTGGTTACGCTTTCGCTTAATAAGACAAAGCTCAGGGCAATGCTTTTATTTATGGTAAGCTTTGCTGTGGGCGGCTTATTCGGCGATGCTTTTATACATCTTTTACCGCAGTCATTCGGGACATTGGGCGCGAATCTGAAGACTTCGCTCTATATCCTGGCAGGCATTTTTATATTTTTTATCCTTGAGAAATTTATACGCTGGAGGCATTGTCACATACCTACTTCTAAGGAGCATATCCATCCTGTAGCCATGCTGAATCTGATAGGGGATGGCGTGCATAACATGCTGGACGGAATGATAGTGGCGGCCAGCTTCGCTGTATCTGTACCCATAGGCATCGCTACAACTTTAGCGGTAATACTACACGAGATCCCGCAGGAAATAGGAGATTTCGGAATACTTGTCTATAGCGGCATGCCTGTCAAAAAAGCGCTTTTTATGAACTTTCTTTCAGCGCTTACAGCTGTGGTAGGCGTTGTGATAGCGCTTATGCTTGAATCCATGATAAAGGGATTTTCTACATATCTCTTGCCCATGACAGCGGGCGGATTTTTATATATAGGGGGAAGCGATCTGATACCTGAACTTAACAAGGAAGACCACGTAAAGATTTCCACGTCATTATTACAGCTTGTTTTCATCATGCTTGGGATAGGCATGATGGCTTTACTGGTTTTTGTTGAATAACATGAAAAACTATTGGGAACTGGATATTGCTGATATAGAAAAGGCCTTTGGCGTGAACGTGTCCTTGGGCCTTTCTCTGGAAGAGGCTGAATCGCGGCTTGAAAAATACGGGCCAAACCGGCTGAAAGAGAAAAAAGAAATCAACCCTCTGGATATTTTTATAGACCAGTTCAAGGATTTTATTATATGGGTTTTAATAGGCGCGGCAATTGTCTCAGGGTTTCTGCAGGAATGGGTGGACGCGTTCGCCATAATAGCGATCGTGATATTGAATTCTATCCTCGGCTTTATCCAGGAATACCGCGCGGAGAAGTCTCTCGCGGCTTTGAAAAAACTTTCCTCACCTAATTCAAGGGTAATTCGAGCTGGCAGCCGCCAGATAATAAGTTCCCATAATATAGTCCCTGGAGACGTAATAGAACTTGAGGCAGGCGACAACATCCCTGCTGATAGCCGCCTTATATGGGTCACGCCTAATTTTAGAGTGAGCGAGGCGAGCCTCACAGGAGAATCTCATCCTGTAGCTAAAACCATACTTGCTTTAAAAGAAAGAGAAGTGCCTCTCGCTGATAGGGCAAACATGATCTATATGGGCACGTCTATTGCCTCAGGCAAGGCAAGGGCTATTGTAGTTGAAACAGGCATGGAGACAGAGCTCGGTAATATCGCTGGCATGATCCAGGGTGCTGATGATAATGCCACGCCTTTACAGAAACGGCTCGAGGCATTCGGAAAATTCATAGTCTATGTATGTTTCGGCCTTGTGGGCCTTGTGTTCTTATTGGAACTTTTGCGTGGCAGTAAACTCATAGACGTATTTTTAACTTCGGTAAGCCTGGCAGTTGCCGCTATACCTGAAGGTTTGCCCGCGGTCGTAACCATTGCCCTGGCGCTGGGCGTCCAGAGGATGGTGAAACGCCATGCCATCATAAGAAAACTTCCATCCGTGGAAACCTTGGGCTGCGCTACGGTTATTTGTTCTGACAAGACAGGCACTCTCACTAAAAACGAGATGACTGTCCAGGCGGTTTATGTAAATAAGATGTTATTCTATGTCACCGGAATCGGCTATGGCGTAAAAGGAGAATTTACGAGGGACTATAAAACAATAGACTCGCCTGATTACCCTGAGCTTAATAAACTTCTTTCTTACGCGGTGCTTTGTAACGGAGCAGACCTGGTTAAAGACAAATCAGGATATAAAATTATAGGAGATCCCACAGAGGGCGCGATCCTCAGCTGCGCGGCCAAAATAAATATATGGAAAAAAGACATGGAAGATAAATTCTCTTTTATTGAGGAAATACCTTTTGACTCAGAGCGCAAAAAAATGACCATGGTGAGGCGCGATGGCGCCATGGTAACCGCGTTTATTAAAGGAGCGCCTGATATATTTTTAGAAGACTGCGTCCGGATAGAAGATAGGGGCGGCGCCAGGAAATTAGAAGAGGAGGATAAAAAAGAGATTCTCGCTGTCAACGAGAATCTCGCTTCGTCCGCGATGCGGGTCCTCGCCATCGGATACAAAAACATGGATAGAGTGCCTGATAGCTACGGCGTTGAAGCGATTGAAAAAGACCTTGTATTTCTTGGCCTCGTGGCAATGATAGATCCCGCGAGAGAAGAGGTTAAAGACGCTATTGAAAAATGTTCCACTGCGGGCATAAAAACAGTAATGATAACAGGGGATCACAAGAATACTGCGGTCGCGATAGCCAGAGAACTCGGATTTTTCAAAAAAGATTCCATGGCCCTTACCGGAGAAGAGCTGAATAAACTCACTGACGACGAACTTTATGAAAAGATAGGCAACATACCTGTTTATGCCAGGGTTTCTCCTGAACATAAACTCAGGATTGTAAAGGCCTGGAGAAGACACGGCGAAGTCGTGGCAATGACGGGAGACGGTGTAAATGACGCCCCTGCCGTAAAGGAAGCTGATATAGGCATCAGCATGGGCATTACAGGCACTGATGTCACTAAAGAAGTCTCTGACATGGTGATTACAGACGATAATTTCGCGTCCATTGTTTCCGCGGTCGAAGAGGGAAGGGGCATCTACGATAACATTAAAAAATTCATACACTATCTTTTGTCCTGCAATGTGGGCGAGATTTTAGTGATGTTTGTTTCATCTCTCGTAGGCTTCCCTGTGCCGCTATTACCCATACAAATACTCTGGGTAAACCTTGTGACTGACGGCTTGCCCGCGCTTGCCCTGGGCGTGGATCCTGTAGATAAAAATATAATGGCCCGGCCCCCGCGCAAATCAAACGAGCCTGTAATTACCAAAGAGAACGCGTTTTTGATGCTCTGGCAGGGAACTTTTATTGCGTTCTGCAGCTTGCTCGCTTTTAGCCTTGTATTATTTGTGGAGAAAGAATCTCTCGCCAGGGCGAGGACAGCAGCGTTTATAGTGCTCTCCTGCGCCCAATTATTCCATTCCTTCAATTGCCGTAATAATAAAGAATCAATTTTTAAGATAGGATTCCTGACTAATAAAAAACTTATTTTCGCCGTGCTTATCTCATTCGGCCTTCAGATGCTTGTCGTATACCAGCCGTTTTTACAGACTATCTTCAAGACAGAGCCTCTCGGCGCGTTTGACTGGTCACTTGTGATCCTCATCTCATCATTCCCTCTATGGGCCATGGAAACAGTAAAGCTTGTTAAAAAATAAGACACCTCCGAGGTGGCCGAAGGCCTCCTCGGAGGTGAATGTGGTTAAAATGAAGCTATTTAAGAACAAAACTTTTCTCGCCATTCTTGTTTTAGCTTCGCTCTGCGCCTTATCATACATTTTTCCTCTCCTCAAATCTTTCAAAGATTCTCTATTAATGTACATCGGGAAAATCTGGTGGGCACTACTTCTGGGTTTTGTTCTAGGAGGTATAATAGACTATTTTGTGCCGAGGGAATATATTTCCCATATCCTTGCAAAACCCGCTAAAAGAACCATTTTTTATTCAACCTTTTTAGGATTTCTGATGAGCGCATGTAGCCACGGTATCCTTGCTCTTTCAATAGCGATCCATAAAAAAGGCGCGTCAAATCCGGCTGTCGTGGCGTTTCTTCTAGCTAGTCCATGGGCAAATCTTCCCATTACCCTGATGCTCATAGCGTTTTTCGGCCTTGCGAAGGCATTATATATCATATTCTCTGCGCTTATTATCGCAATCACTACGGGCCTTATTTACCAGGTCCTCGAATCAAAAGGTATTATAGAAACTAATAAAAACACCAAATCTCTCAGCGAAGATTTTTCCATCATTTCCGACTTTAAGAAAAAAGCCTCAGCTTATAAAATCTCCGGCGCCCAGTTGTTAATAGACTTAAAAGGCGTATATAGAGGTATGAAAATGCTCGCTAATATGGTCTTATGGTGGATACTTATAGGTATGGGCCTTGCGAGCCTTATAGGCGCATACGTGCCTCAGGGTATATTCCATAGATACATGGGCCCGACATTCCTCGGCATGCTCGCCACATTAGGCCTTGCCACTATAATAGAGGTATGTTCAGAAGGGACTGCTCCTCTTGCCTTCGAGATCTACCGCCAAACACTAGCTTTAGGCAATGCCTTTACGTTTCTCATGGCAGGCGTAGTCACTGATTACACTGAAATCGGCCTTCTCTGGATCAATGTTGGTAAACGCGTCGCGATCTTTCTCCCCATCATCACCGTCCCTCAGGTCCTCCTCTTCGGCTTCATAGCGAATCTAATATTTAAATAATTACACCTCCAAGGTGGCCGTAGGTTTCCTCGGAGGCGGGTGTGTTAAATAGTAATTGACAAAATAAAACCAAGGGAGTACAATAATTCACAAGTTATTTAGTAGTAAATAAGGGTTTAGATGTCTGGAGCCGTAAGGTAACGAGTACTAACCTTGCGGCGTTTTTGTTTCTGCCATTATTTGCTATAATCTTAAAGAAAGGGGGTAGTGAGTAATGGCAAAAGGAAAAGTGAAATGGTTCAATAACCAGAAAGGTTATGGATTTATTACACCTGAAAACGGTAAGGATGTATTCGTGCATCACAGCGTTATACAGGGAGAAGGCTACAAGTCTTTAGAAGAAGGCCAGGAAGTAGAATTTGAAATACAGAATGGCCCTAAGGGCGAACAGGCTGTAAACGTAGTAAAGTTATAATCCAGCGGAAAAATAATGAGGCCCGGTATCGTAAAGATCCGGGTCTCATTATTTTTGCCCGAAATTTGATATTGTCTTTGGGGCCTGAAAAAGGTATTATATATTCATGTTATTAGAGATGCATTGCCACACTTCAAGGTATTCTAAGTGCAGCCAGATATCCCCGGCTGACCTTCTCAGTCAGGTAAAGAAGAAAGAACTGCAAGGTGTTATAATCACAGAGCATCATTATCTCTGGAGAGAGGATGATATAAAGGCCCTGAGGGTGGAGCTGGATAAGAATTTTCTGATAATGGCAGGTCAGGAAGTGGAAACGGATTTCGGCCACGTCCTTATAAAGGTGGGCAAGGGTCAAAGCCCTGAGATGGAGGTATTGATCTCGCGGTGTTTTAAGGAGGATATATAGGTGTCTGTCCCTATTAACGTGAAGAAAAAAATAATTATACAGATTTCTGTACTCGTAGCCGTAAATATCCTAAACCTTTCTGAAATCAAAGCGGATGATAAAGGAACTGGCCGGACAGAGCAGAAAAAAACAGGTTTTTTCCTTCAGGCTGCTGAACAGGCGCAGCTTTGTTATGATAATTTTCTTAATAAAAATATAGAAGTGACAGCTTCTGCCAAATATGATGACACAGAAAAAAAGATCCGCATGGGACTTTTTAAAAAAAATTTATTAGACACGCCTTTTTTTACAGGAGTTGACCTGTCAGGAAGATTAGAGAAGGACGAACGCTACCATCTTAAGGACATAGGGACAGATATCTATGGCGGCAGGATGCTTACAGAAAAAATCAAACTGACTTTAAAATTCGAGGCCCAGGATGTAACCATGTATAGGATCGCTAGCGGCGCCCCTCAGATATTAAAAGATAACGCAGGTAATAGTCATGTGAATGATCTGGCGTTTATCCTAGAGAGGCTCTCAGTAAATGATAAATATTACCCTACTAAAGGCACCCAGCATAAACTTGAATGGGACTATTCCATGGAAGGCCTTGGCAGCGATTATGATTTTAACCGCATTACATGGCAATCTTGCAAATATTATACGCCCGGCAGTTTTTTTACCTTTGCGTTCAGAACCAAATTAGGCTGGGTGGAGGATTTTGGCAATACTAACGAGGTGCCGTACTTTGAACGTTTCTTTGTAGGAGGCAGTAGTACTGTGCGCGGTTATAAAGGAAAATATGTGGGGCCAAAAGACAGCCAAGATCTGCCTTTGGGCGGAGATTTTTCCTGGGTAAATAATTTTGAAATGCGTTTTCCTTTATATAAGCAATTAAAAGGCGATTATTTCTTTGATGCAGGAGGACTCTGGTCGAAACCCGATGAATTTAATTTAGATGACATAAAATGTGGCACAGGCCTTGGGTTTCGCTATATTACTCCATGGGGTGTAGCAAGGCTTGATTATGGCATAAGGATTAGTCGCGACAAAAACGAATCCCGCTCCAGATTGCACCTTTCTTTCGGCATGCCGTTTTAATAAAAACTTAATATTTTATATCTTAAAAAGTTACGAAATTTATCTCTGTAAAATACCGGACAAATTGGACAGATTCTAGCTATAACTTTATCTCTTATTTGCCAATTTTCTTGCGTCGCAAAAGTCTTTGCGACATCAAGCAAAAAATAACCGCCAGTCGGCATTTTTTGCTTGATATTCGGCGTTATGTTCTATATAATAGGCTTGCTTACGTTAAGAGATAAAGTTATAACATGCACAGCTTAGCGCAGCCACAGTAATCTCTCAAATTCCAGATGGAGAGATAATAGAAACCCTGATTAGCAATGCTAGTCAGGGTATTTTTTATCTTGCGATGTGTCAAAGGGTTAGGGCAGTATTTTCTGCAGCAATTATTTATTTTGAATATTACAATATTATCTTCCTCGCAGTTCGTCTAGAATAGCCGGATAAATCTCGCCAGTCTATCTCTTCATCTCTGAATTGCAGTTTAGTAAATGAGTTTTAGTTAATGCCGTTCGAACTATTTAGGCAGGAGTTTAAGCTGTAAATATCTCTTGACTTATTTGTGTATAGGCGTAAAATTGCTATTTGGATAGCCAGAATACGCCATATATGATAAAACGCATACTCAAAGAAAATATCTTAAAACATGCCTTCCGA
>Ga0210056_1001808_pt1 | contig 18398 bp, 14 predicted proteins | sample CryGeyCG2014_080_2_FD_183965 | JGI IMG/M metagenome (GOLD analysis project Ga0210056, IMG submission 183965) | Groundwater microbial communities from aquifer - Crystal Geyser CG07_land_8/20/14_0.80 (SPAdes) (version 2) | ecosystem: Environmental > Aquatic > Deep subsurface > Groundwater | place... | reverse complement strand
GCGGCTCCATTCGAATGCCTGCTTCCTTTTGCGGTGTAGTCGGATTAAAACCAACTTATGGAGCAGTATCAAGATATGGTTTAATTGCCTTTGCTTCTTCTCTTGACCAGATAGGGCCGATGACGAAGACGGTAGAAGATGCCAAGATAGTTTTCGATACAATCAAAGGATGGGATGAGAAAGATAGTACTTCAGTAATCAAAAATCAAAAATCAAAAATGCAGATTAAAAATTTAAAAGTTGGTGTTCCGAAAGAATATTTCGTTAAGGGGATAGATCCGGAAGTTGAAAAGGTAATAAAAAAGGCAATAAAAAGATATGAGGAGATGGGAGTAAAGATCGAAGAGGTTAGTTTGCCCCATACCGAATATGCTTTACCGGCCTATTATATTATCAATCCATCAGAAGCCAGCGCCAATTTAGCGAGATATGATGGAATAAAATATGGTTTGTCAACTAAAAAAAATGGAGATTTAATGGATGTTTATTTAAAATCAAGAGAAGAAGGATTTGGCCAGGAAGTCAGAAGAAGAATCATGCTAGGGACTTATGCCTTATCAGCTGGTTATTACGAGGCCTATTATTTGAGGGCTCAGAAAGTGAGAACTTTGGTTAAAAATGATTTTGAAAAAGTTTTCAAAAAAGTTGATGCCCTTTTAGCTCCGGTTTCGCCCTTTCTGCCTTTTGAGATAGGAGAAAGAATTAAAGACCCTCTTTCAATGTATTTAGTTGATGTTTATACTGTTTCGGTTAATCTGGTTGGTTTGCCGGCTCTTTCTCTGCCAGTCGGTAAAGTTGGTAATTTGCCGGTCGGTCTCCAGATTATTGGTAAACCATTTGAAGAAGAAAAAATTTTAGAAATCGCTCAGGCCTATGATTCTTATTAAAATAATTGATGAATTGATTCCATTTATTATTTCATCTCAATTTACTGGCTGGCTGCTAATTATAAAAATTCTTTTCATAATTTTTACCCTACTTTTACTTGGCTTTATCATTTTCGCTTTACTTAAAACCACCTGGTTAAAAAGATTGATAATCTGGGATTGGCAGGAATTTTTAACCTATCGGCCCTTTGGATTGAGAAAAATTGAAAAAGAATGGCAGAAAATAAAAAGAAGATTAGAAACCGAAATGGAATCAGAATGGAAGCTGGCCGTCATTGAAGCTGATAAAATAATGGATGACATTTTAAACCGAATGGGTTTTGGCGGAAAGAGTTTGGGCGAAAGATTAGGGAAATTAACCGCTGTCTCTCTGCCCAATATTGAGGAAGTTAAAGAAGCCCATAAAATTCGCAACAATATTATTCATGACCCTACCTATCGATTAAGTTTGGAAGAAGCGAAAAGAGTAATAGCAATTTACGAAAAAGCCCTGACCGATTTACAAGCCTTATAATTTATGATAAAATAATTGCGCGGGGTGGACCAGTAGTAGGTTGACTGTCTCATAAGCAGTAGACCCCGGTGCAAATCCGGGCCCCGCAAGGCCGGTGTAGCTCAATGGTTAGAGCAATCGCATCATAAGCGAGAGGTTTGTCGGTTCAAGTCCGACCACCGGCACAACGAAGTAAGTTCGATTCCCACCGTCGGCATAAAATATCTGGGGGCGTAGCTCAATTGGAGGAGCACAAGATTGTCGATCTTGGGGTTGCGGGTTCGAGCCCCGTCGTCCCCGCCAAACGAGATTTGTCAATAATGCCGCCTCGCCGCTTCGCGGCTCGGCGGCCGTAAAAATTTGCTCTCGGCTGAATAAATTAAGGTAAGTTTTCCACACCCCGATAGGGGTAAAAACAATTTTTCCATCCAGAATTTGCCGGTTCGAGCCAAGTCTCCTAAAAAATTGTCCTTTTTCTCGCAAGTTATTGCCAGAAATCAAATTTTGAACTTGATTTACCTCTTTTAGCCAATTTTCTAGCGGTTCGAGCCAGTGATTGCCTTTTTGCCCAATTTGGGCAATTTTTTGTTTTAGGTCAAGTTTCTTTTCTATCAATTCCGCTTTTTTGTTGTGATATTCGTCAGCTTCCAGTAATCCTTCCAAATGAGCGTCAAGTAATTTTGAAATTTTTGTTTCAATTTTATTTAATTCTTCTTTCAAAGGTTTTACCAAAGATTCATTTGATTGCTCTTTTTCATTTTTCCATTTTTCAACTTGCTCAAACATTTTTGAAAGCCAATTTTCCGGCCAAGTAAATTTTGAAATGACTTTATCAATTTGTTTTGCTAATTCTTCTTCTCTGACATATTTTTGCTGGCAAATGGTTTTCTTTTTAGTACAGCGATAATATCGGAAAACTAAACCGGATTTTTTAATATGCTGTTCGCAGGTTACAGCCCGGCCGCATTCGCCGCAATGGAAAATCCCCCGGAAAGGAAAATCCAAAAGAGATTTATTTTTTCTTGGTTTAGCTCTTTCTTTCAAAATTTGCTGGACTTTGTCAAAAGTAGTTTTATCAACTATTGCTTTATGTTTTCCTTCGTAGGTTTCGCCTCGGTAGGTAAACAAGCCAATGTAAAATTTATTTCCCAGCATTCTTTGGATTACCGCCACCGATAGACCTTTTCTTTTTCTTTGACTTACCAAATCCAAAAAAAGAGATAAATCTGTTAAATCTTTCAGAGTATATTTATCAGAAGCATAGGCTTTAAATAATTTACGGATTTTTGAGGCTCTTTCTTTGTCAATTTCAATTGTGTGGGTTCTTAAATTATTGGCGTATCCAATCGGTGCCAAGCCCGGCCATTCACCTCGCCTTAATTTTTGGCGTAAACCTCTTTTTACATTCTCTGAAAGATTATCAATATAGTATTTGCTTTGGCCAAAGGCGATATTCAACATAAACTTTCCTTGAGGTGTTGACTCAAACCAAAAAGTAGGGAATTTTAATTCCCTAATTTTCCCCGAATCAATCAAATATATTATTCTGCCGCCATCAACAGAATTTCGAGCGAGGCGATCGGGGTGCCAAGATAAAATTCCTTCGGCTTCGCCTTTTTCTATGCGAGATAACATTTCATTGAAAACAGGCCTGCCCGGTTCTTTAGCCGTTTTTGTTTCTACAAATTCATCAACAATTTCTAGATTTTCCTTATTGGCAAAATCTCTCAATTCTTGAAGTTGGGTTTCAATTGATAGAATTTGTTTTTCTTCGTCTTCTGACGATTTGCGACAATAGATGAAAAATTTAGTCATATATTTTTATATTTTTCCCGCCTTTCGGGCGGGAAGCCTTAATTTATTCGGCCGAGAGCAAAATTGTTCGGCCGCCGAGCCGCGAAGCGGCGAGGCGGCATTATTGACAAATCTCGTATGGCGGGATATTCTGAAATTAGCTCGAACTTATTTTGAAAAGAATTTTTAATTTTTGCCTGCGGGCGGCGAAGCCGCCCGCAGGCAGACTTCCAAGAAATTTTATCGGGCGTCGTAAAAACGGTATTTTTTGTTTAAAAATCTGGCTCTGCATAGCTTCACTCTTGACAAATTTTAAAATGGGGTGTATAATACTTATAGCTCATTGAAAATAAAGGTTTCCTATTGTGGTAGCTATCTGGGTACTTTAATTTAAGCATCTAGACAGCTGCCACAATAGGCAGTAAATAAAAAAATAAAGGAGGTGTCGAATGATCGACAAAAAAGTAATGGAGATCCTAAGAGGACACATTGGCAAGAGGGTGTCAGTAATGCATGTATGGTATGGCCGATTACAAAGAGACAAGAGTGTTCTAAGAGCGGTGAATGATTTTGTCAATATCGAGCTTGAGAGCACCGGGATTCCGTTTGTAGGCTATGGCAGTGCTATCTGCAGCATCATAGAGGAAGAAAACGGAGAAGTTCTTTACGAAAACCTGTTGATTCCTAATGACTATGACTTGAGGCGTGATGAAGAAATTGATGCAATGGTCGAAGCTACTTTCGGACCCGACATCGCTTTGGAACAGCGTCAAAAGCGATGGGCCGGAAAACAGAAGTGGGAAGCGCAGGTAACCCAACTCAATAAGGAAGCTAAGACTAAAACCTCAGGTTTTATGGAAGAAGGAGAAAACTTGATAAAACCTGAGCTAAAAGAGGAGTGGAAAGAATTTGTTTCTAACAACACCAAAGATTTCTACTCTGCCGGCGTTGTCGAGGCTTCCTTGAGAGTAATGAGAGCCTTGTCTGAAGGCAAAACCCCGAAGGAAGCAGAAGAGACTGTATATGAAATGGGAATTACTGGCTTCCAGATGGGATGTGTCGTTCAGACATTCACCCATTTCCATCCTCGCGGGGAGGAATTCCGGCAATACTGGAACCGTCAATATCTCTCGGAGGAAGAAGCCGAAAAGGCAAAAGGAGTGGTTAATCCAGCCATCCTTACTATCTCGTCGAAGTAAATACTTTATCCTTTAGGTGTCCATCGGGGTGGCGAAGAGAATAAAACTCTCTAGCCGCCCATTTTATTTTTCAAAGAGCTTGTAATTTTTTCTAATTTTGATAATTTATATTTAGGATTAAATATTTCATATATACCAATTTTACGACGCCCGATAAAATTTCTTGGAAGTCTGCCTGCGGGCGGTTTCGCCGCCCGCAGGCAAAAATTAAAAATTCTTTTCAAAATAAGTTCGAGCTAATTTCAGAATATCCCGCCAGTAGCTTTTTTGAAAACTTAATAAACAAATATACAAGGAGGTGAAGTAGAAATGAGCGATGTGATATGTTATTTTTTTTATATCAATAGTTGCGGAATGGCAGGTGAGGGTTGTGGAAGATTTGAGGAGTGTGACCTCAAAATTTTATTCTAACCAATGGTTGATTTTAGCCAAACTTCTGTTATTTAATAATAACTCCATTGTCAACAGGCAGAAAAAAATCTCTGATTTTTTTCTGGCTAGGACTTCTAACGGGGTTCATAAGTTTTTAAAAATGAATTCAAAGCTGGATTTATGAGTAACGGGGTTTTATAATAAAGGATAAAGACAATTTCGTTCTTTGTAAAACAATAAAGGAGGTAAGATGAAAAGATATTCAGCTAAAATAAAGTGTTTTTACTGCGGGCAGGAATTCCTGCTTGAAATTAGGAGCCTCTCTCATCTCAAGGGTTATTGTGATAACTGTAAAAAAAAGCACCATATAGTTAGGAATGGTGCTAGTGCTTATCAAAAGGGATGGAGGTCAAACCCAGTATCCAAAGAAGCTTTCGAAAAATATCAAAAATATTTGATCTATCGAGAAAAGCTAAAAGATAGTCTTATTGTCACAGAGAGTTCAAAAATCTCCAAAAAGGAAAAACCAAAAGAAATACGGTTTATTCAACGGAGTGAAAGGATTTTCAAAATTGATGGTGAGAAAGAGATTTACTGGGGAACCATTTTATTAGAGAATGAAGAAATTGTGATTGTTTCAAAATCTGCATTGGATATAGGCACTCCTGTTCAAAAAAAAATTCATCAAAAAGGTGGCATAAAATGTTTTGTATTAAAACTATGCCACCTTCTTTATTTTAATTTTGGCATTTGACAAATTTTTTGTGATTTGATAGAAAACGTCCAGAGGAGGTGAGAAAGATGTTTGACAACAAAATAGGGACTGATTTGATACAAAAAATAAAAAGTATAAGGAGGAAAGTATGAAAGAGAAAGAAGCTTTAAAAATTTTTGAAGAAACAAAGACGATAATTACCGGCAGTCATATTGTCTACACTTCAGGCAGGCATGGTTCAGCTTATGTAAACAAAGACGCGGTTTATCCTTACACTCAGAAAATTTCGGAACTTTGCAAAGCTATTGCCGAGCATTTTTATCTAAAACAAGATGTTGAAGTAGTGGCAGGACCAGCAGTTGGAGGAGTAATATTAAGTCAATGGGTAGCTCATCATTATCATCCCTTTGCCTACCAACCTCAGATAATGGCGGTATTTGCTGAAGAGGAGAAAATTCGGATTGCCGAGGCAAAAGAAGAAAACCTGACAATAAAAGTGTTTGATGGCGAAAGATTAGTTTCAGAAACAACCTTAGAAAAAGGTCAGAAGCTTCAGGTTCATACCGGTCGCTTAGTCTTTGCCCGAGGTTACGATAAACTTATCCCGGGCAAAAAAGTTCTGGTAGTTGAAGATATTTTAACTACTGGTGGTTCGGCTAAAAAAGTAGTTGAGGCGGTTAGGTCTTGCGGTGGTGAAGTAGTTGGTTTGGGTGTTCTTTGTAATCGTGATAATGTTAAAGCTGAAGATGTGGGTGATGTTCCAGAACTTTTTGCTTTAACCAATGTTCAAATGGAAAGCTGGCCAGAGAAAGAATGTCCACTCTGTGTCGAAGGTGTGTCGATTAACACTGAAGTTGGGAAAGGAAGAGAATATTTAGATAAAAAAATCAAATAAAACTCAGGTCGCTGAGCCTTCGGCTCAGCGACTTTTTGTTTTAGTTGTATCATTTTATACTGCTGGGACTTGCCCGCCAAAATTTCGGAGAAACTTAGGCGGGCTTGACAAAAGTTTTGGGAAGAAATAAAATCTTAGTAAGGAATTAAAATTAAGTAAGATTTCAAATTTATGACTTACCAAACAACAATTACCAGCAAAGGTCAGATTACCATTCCCAAAGAGATTAGGGATATTTTGAAATTGGACGAAGGAAGAAAACTGGAAGTTGAATTAGAAAGAGAAAAGAGAGAGATTAGAATAAAACCTGCTCCTGATATATTAGATTTAGCTGGCACTTTCAAACCGAAGCGAAAGATTATTGATCCTGTAAAAATTAGGGAAATGATGGAAAAAATGTATCAGCCACGCTAAATGTATTTTATAGATACCAATGTTTTTATTCGGGTTCTAGTAAAAGATAATGAGAAATTTTTTAGAGAATGCTTAAGTTTTTTAAATTTGATAAAAAAGGATGAAATTCGGGCTTTTACTTCTACCTTAGTTTTAAGTGAAGTTGAATGGGTTTTGGATGGCTTTTACAAATTTGAAAAACAAAAAGTAATTGAAGCCCTGGATGGAATTATTAAACTTAAAAATTTGAAAATAATTGATAAATTTGATCCTCAATTAGCTTTAGATATTTTCCAGAAAAATAATGTGAAATTTATTGATGCTTTGATTTCCTCAAATCCCCAAATTTTTCAAATGAAAATAATTATCATTTCTTACGATAAGGATTTTGACAAATTAAATGTTAAAAGAAAGGAACCAAAAGATGTCTTAAAAGGAATTTAGCGTAGGAAGTTTCTTTTGAGTTTATGGCAGCGAAAATAATGCCGAGAAGAAATACCTTTTCTCGGCCTCTTTTTTGGAGTTTTCCACACTTGACGCCGGTTAGAAGTTCGCTATTCTGGCAAATTATCCTTAATTATGCTTGTGGTTTTCCACAGATACACTTCTAACGGGGTTGATTTTATATTGAAATTAAGGTAAAATGGATTAATAAACCCCGTTAGAAATTCTGAATTATCGGGATTTTAACGGGGAGATTATTAATAAACAAAAATTTATGAAAATTTCTAACGGGGTAAACATGCCAAAAATCAACCTAAAATTGTTTAAAAAACAGGCTAAAAAAGAGATCGAAAAAGCTCGGGATTTGAAGGATTTAAATGAGGTTTTTAATAAATATTTAGGGAAAAAAGGAGAGTTGACCCGGATCTTGCGGTCTTTGGAAAAACTGCCAAAATTAAGAAGGGCCAAGATTGGAAGTGAAGTTAATAAACTTAAAGATTTTTTGAAAATAAGGTTTGACCAAAGAGCTGAAGAAATCAAAGAAAAAATTAAAAAAGAGGCTGAAGCAAGAGAGTGGCTTGATATAACCTTGCCCGGAAAAAGACCGCTCTTGGGTCATCTTCATCCTCTAACCCAAGTTAAAAGAAAAGTTGAAGAAATTTTTCAGTCAATGGGATTTTCAGTGGTGGAAGGTCCGGAAATTGAAACCGAATGGTACAATTTTGATGCCTTGAATATTCCTAAAGACCATCCGGCTAGAGATTTGTGGAACACCTTGTGGCTAAAAAATAAAGGACTCCAACCCCCCCGCCACCCTCCCTCCTCCAGAGGAGGGGGGCCCCTCGCTAAGCTCCTTTTACGAACCCATACCAGTCCTGTTCAGATTCGCTATATGGAAAAGAATCAACCCCCTTTAAGAATTATTGTTCCGGGAAGAGTTTTTAGACATGAGGCAACAGATGCCAGCCATGAAATTAATTTTTATCATATTGAAGGATTGATGTTGAGTAAGGATATTTCCGTAGCTAATTTTAAAGCAGTGATTAGCGAATTTTTCAAAAGATTTTTCAATCGGGAGATTGCCATTCGAATGCGGCCAAGTTATTTTCCCTTTGTTGAGCCTGGCTTTGAAGTAGATATAATCTGTTTAATCTGTGGTGGCAAGGGTTGTTCAGCTTGTGGTCAATCGGGCTGGATGGAGATGATGGGAGCAGGAATGGTTCACCCGGCAGTCTTTAAGAATTCGGGCTTAGTACCAACCCCCCACCAGTATAGTGGTGGGGGGTGGCAGGGCTTTGCTTTTGGAATGGGCTTTGACCGATTAGCTATGATGAAATACAAAATTAATGATATCAGACTATTTTATTCAGGCGATTTAAGGTTTTTACAACAATTTTAAGGATACCGCTACGAAATACGAAAAAGTACGAATATACGAAAACGATATTATTCATTCTTTAGCAATTTCGTATATTCGTAAATAAATTCGTATTTCGTAGCCAACTTATGAAGTTTTCTTATAATTGGTTACAATCTTTTTTTTACCCTGTTAAATCCAGCAAAGCTGGTGCAAAGCAATTTAACAGGGTGAAAAAAAAGTTAGCCAAACCAGAAAAGCTGGCCGAGCTTTTGGCTCTTCACGCTTTTGAGGTAGAGGAGGTGGAAAAAACAGGGATGGACTGGATTTTAGACATTGCTGTTTTGCCAAACAGGGGTCCAGATTGTTTTTCTCATTTAGGAATTGCCCGTGAAATAGCCGCCATCACCGGCTTAAAATACACAGGTCCGACCTGGGCAGTTAAAGAAGATAAAGAAATTAAAGCTAAAGATTTTGTTTCAGTGGAGGTGAAAAATAAATTGGCCGGTCCGAGATATACGGCCAGGGTGATTTGCGATGTTAAAGTTGGTTTTTCGCCAAAGTGGCTGAGAGAGAGGTTGGAGGTCTGCGGATTAAGACCGATTAATAATGTGGTTGATGTTGCTAACTATGTAATGCTGGAAACCGGCCAACCTCTTCATGCTTTTGATGGAGAAAAGCTCCAAGACCGAAAAATTATTGTCAGGTTTGCCAAGGAAGGCGAGAGAATTGTCACTTTGGATGAGGAAAAATATGATTTGGATGGGAACATTCTGGTTATTGCTGATGCCAAAAAACCAGTGGCCATAGCTGGAATTAAAGGAGGTAAAGCTCCGGAAATTGATTTAAAAACCAAAGTTGTTGTTTTAGAGTCGGCCAATTTTAACTCCCGAGTTATCCGGCGAGGCTCAAAAAGAATTGATTTAAAAACCGATGCCTCCTGGCGTTTTGAACACGGCCTTGACCCAAACCTGACTGAATTAGCCATAAACAGAGCAGCCTCTTTAATTCAAGAAGTTGCTGGAGGAAAAGTAGCCCAAGGTTTGGTTGATTTTTATCCCAAAAAAGTTTTACCAAAAAGAATTAAATTAGATTTGGATTATATTGAGAGATTATTAGGAGTAAAAATTCCTCAAAAAGAAATAAAAAACATCTTAAAAAGATTAAATTTTAGACTTTCCAAAGTGGCACTTTGGAAGATAGAGGTGGAGGTGCCAACTTTTAGGTTAGATGTTTCTTTGCCCGAGGATTTGATTGAGGAGATTGGCCGGATTTATGGCTATCAGAAAATTCCGGCTTGCTTTCCCATTGCTGTGCTGCAACCGCCAAAAAGAAATTTAGATATTTTCTGGGAAGATTTAACCAAAGATATTTTGAAAGAAGTCGGTTTTAGTGAAGTTTACAATTATTCTTTTATTTCTGAGAAAGATAGGGAGGTTTTTAAATACAAAAATACCGAGATAGTAGAAGTAGAGAACCCAACCAGTTTTGATTTTCAATACTTGAGGCCGAGTTTAATTCCCAATTTGTTAAAAAATATTGAAAAGAATTTTAGAAGTTTTGCTGAAATTAAGATTTTTGAATTGGGAAAGATTTTTAAAAAGGATTTTAAAGAAAAAAAGGCCTTGACCGGAGTAATAACCGGAGAGGCCTTTTATCAGGCAAAAGGAGTAGTTGATTTGTTATTAAATAAGATGGGAATTTCTAATGTTTGGTACGATGAGTACCAACCAACGTCTGAGGAAAGTAAAATCTCCATCTGGCAGCCAAAAAAGTGTGCTGAAATAAAGGTTAATCATGAGGAAATTGGTTTTCTGGGAGAGATTTCTCCAAGGGTCTTGGATAGTTTAAAAATTGGAGCTAAGGTGACCGTCTTTGACATTGATTTTGAAAAACTTTCTAAGTTAGCTTCAGAAGAACATGAATATCAGCCAATTTCTCGATTCCCGTCGGCTATTAGAGATTTGGCAATTTTGGTTCCCCGGGAAACCAGGGTGGAAGAAGTTTTAAACAAAATTGAAACCGCCGGTGGCTTGCTGATTCGCGATATTGACCTTTTTGATATTTACGAAGGTGAAGAGTTGCCGGCCGGCAAGAAAAATTTAGCCTTTCATATAATTTATCAAGCCCAAGACCGAACCCTGACTTCTAAAGAAATTGACGAGATACAAGATAGAATAATTAAAGTTTTAGAAAGTGTGTCAGACTGGGAAGTTCGAAAATAACCGAAGCCGGTGTACGAATTTACCGAAGTCGCTTTCCGTTTATTCGTATATTCGTATAAATTCGTAATTCGTAGAGTTATGAAAAAAACTAAAAAAGAAGAAACCTATCGGGCAGAAGATATTTATGTCTTAGAAGGTCTTGAGCCGGTTCGGAAAAGACCGGCAATGTATATTGGCTCAACCGGACCCGATGGTTTACACCATCTTTTGGTTGAAGTAGTTGCCAACAGTTGCGACGAGGCGGTCATGGGTTATTGTTCAGATATCAAAGTTTCTCTTTTGCCTCAAAACAGAATCAAGGTTGAGGATAATGGCCGGGGAATTCCGGTTGCCAAACATCCCCGGACAAAAAAATCGGCTTTGGAAACAGTGATGACTTATTTGCATGCCGGCGCCAAATTTGGCGGAAAGATTTATGTTTCAACTGGTGGTCTTCACGGAATAGGAGTTTCGGCAGTCTGTGCCCTCTCTGATTTTATGAGAGTAGAAGTTTGTCGGGATGGCCAGAAATATTTTCAAGAATATTCTCGGGGAAAGCCAAAGACAAAAGTAAAAAAGGCAGGCATTTGCAAAAGTACTGGCACAACAGTTATTTTTGAACCGGATTCTCAAGTTTTCCCAGAAATTAAGATGAATGTAAAAAGAATTTTAAATCATTTAAGGCAACAGGCCTATTTAAACAAAAGTTTAAAAATCAGTTTAATTGATCAACGGCAAAAACCGGATAGCACCTATACTTTTTACTTTGAGGGAGGATTACCTTCTTATATCAAACATTTAATTAGAGGCCAAATCCCTCGCCATCAAAATATCTTTTACGGAATTGGCAAGAAAAATGGAACAATCGTTGAGACGGTTTTTCAATATACCGATGAATACGAATGCTATGAGGAATGTTTTGCTAATAATGTCTGGACCCAAGATGGCGGAACTCATTTAACCGGCTTTCGCACCGCCTTGACCAGGACTTTCAATGACTATGCCAGAAAAAATGGCTTTCTGAAAGAAAATGATGAAAATTTAACTGGCGAAGATATTAGAGAAGGCTTAACCTCAGTGGTGGCAGTGAAAATAAAAGAACCCCAATTTGAGGGCCAAACCAAGACCAAACTGGGTAATCCCGAAGCCAAAGTGGTGGTTGAGCAAGTTGTTTCGGAAACCTTAACTGATTTTTTGGAGAGAAATCCTCAAGATGCTAGAAGTATTATTGAAAAGTGTGTTTTATCCCAGAGAGCGAGAAAGGCAGCCAAAGCGGCCAGAGAAACAGTTTTAAGAAAGGGAGTTTTAGAAGGATTGGCTTTGCCCGGGAAGTTGGCTGATTGTGTTTCCCGAAAACCGGAGGAATCAGAACTATATATTGTTGAAGGAGAGAGTGCAGGTGGATGTTTTTTTGGAGATACAAAGGTTGCTTTAATTGACGGAAGAAATTTAAAGTTTCAAGAATTAGTTAATGAAAGCAAGAAAGGAAAAAGGAATTATTGCTATACGATAAAGAAAGATGGCAGAATAGGAGTTGGTTTAATTCAAAATCCTAGAAAAACTCGAAAAAATACGAAAGTTATAAAAATTATTCTTGATAATAACGAAGAAATTATTTGTACACCTGACCACCTTTTCATGTTAAGAAATGGTTTTTATAAAAAAGCAAAAGAGCTTACCTCGAAAGATTCTTTAATGCCTTTATATCGTAAATATTCAAAAATCAAAGATGGATTTAAGATTGATGACTATGAGATTATTTATGACCGGAGAAGTCACAAGTGGGTCTATACTCATCTTTTAGCCAGTGAATATAATTTTAAAAATAAAAAACATATAGATAAAAGGAATTCTTGTATTCACCACAAAGATTTTAATAAATTAAACAATAATCCTGATAATTTAGTTTGGATGAATAAACAAAAACATTTAGAATTGCATGCTAAGGTGGTAAAAGAAACTATGGCGAAGCCAGAAATTCAAGAGAAGATAAGAAAAATACATCAGTCAAAAGAATTTCGAGAAAAAGTTAGAGCTACACTGTTAAAAATGAGTGAGATGCTAAGCAAAAGAGCAAAAAAACAATGGGAAGATGAAGAATATAAGCAATATATGATTCAGAAATTCAAAGAATTTTACCAAAAAAATAAAAAATACCGTGAAAGAAATAATAAAATCTTATATGAAAATCAAAAAAGATATTGGAGCAACCCAAAGAATAGAAGAAGATGGGCCGAGAAAGTAAAAGAATATTTTGAGAAACATCCAGAAAAGAAAGAAGAACTCTCGCTTAAAGCAAAAAAGCAATGGAAAGATAAAAAACTTTTAAAATGGAGATCACAAAAAACGAAAGAGCAGTGGACTCCGGAGTTTAGAATAAAAAGAAAAATCGCTTATAATAAAACCTATCAAGAAAAAGCTTTTCAATTGATGAGAAAAATTTTTGAAAAATATGGGGAATTAAATAAAGAAAAATACAATGAAGAAAGACTAGAGAGAAATGACAAAAGTATTTTAAGATTTGATACAATTTGCCAGCGCTTTTTCGAAAATAACGAGAAAAAGCTGAAAGAAGCTGTCTTAAATTACAATCATCGGATTAAAAAAATTATTAAATTAAGAAAGAAAATGGATGTTTACGATTTAGAAGTTGAGGACACTCATAATTTTGCCTTAGCTTCAGGTATATTCGTTCACAATAGCTCGAGGCAGGCCCGCAATCGGCACTTTCAGGCAATTCTGCCTTTGCGGGGAAAAATATTGAACGTTGAAAAAGCCCGGCTTGATAAAATTTTGTCTTCAAAAGAAATCAAAGCCCTGATTATTGCTTTGGGAACCGCAGTGGCCGAGGATTTTAATGTTGATAAAGTTAGATACCACCGCATAATTATTATGGCTGATTCCGATGTCGATGGTCAGCATTTACGCACCTTGCTCTTAACACTTTTCTACCGCTATTTTAAGCCGCTCATTGAAAAAGGCTATCTCTATATTGCCCAGCCACCGCTTTACAAGATTCAATCGGGAAAAGAAATTAAACATGCCTATACTGAAGATCAGAAACTGGCGGTTTTGAAATCACTAAAAAAAACCTCCGGCATTTCTATCCAAAGGTATAAAGGTCTGGGAGAAATGAATGCGATTGAGCTTTGGGAGACGACCATGAATCCCCAAAACCGGATTTTACTTCAGGTAACCATTGAGGACGCTAAAGAGGCTGATAGAATTTTTGATATCTTGATGGGGAATGAAGTTTTACCAAGGAAAAAGTTTATCCAGGCCTGGGCCAAAAAAGCAAAAAATTTAGACATTTAATATGTTTAATAAAATCACCACTTTTCTAAAGGAAGTTCAGCTGGAGATGAAAAAGGTTAACTGGCCAACCAGAGAAGAAACAATCAGGTATACCTTGATGGTCATTGCGGTATCTGTGGCAGTGGCCATATTTTTAGGTGGCTTTGATTTCATTTTTACAACCTTATTAGATTGGTTTATTATTAAATAACCACTATGCCCAAACAGAAATTACCTAAAGAAAAAAATTGGTATGTCATTCATACTTACTCTGGTTATGAAGATGCCGTTGCCAAAAATTTAAAGCAACGGATTGAATCATTGGGCATGGAAGATAAGATTTTCAACGTTATTGTTCCAAAAGAAAAAAAGATTAAAATAAAAAATGGCAAGAGAAAAGTGATTGAAGAGAAAATCTACCCTGGCTATGTCCTGGTGGAAATGGTGGTGACCGATGATTCCTGGTATGTGGTCAGAAATACCCCCAATGTTACTGGTTTTGTTGGCGCTGGTACCACTCCGGTTCCAGTTTCAAAAGAAGAAATTGATAATTTGAAGAAAAGAATGGGAGTGGAAGCTCCCCAATATAAAATTGAGGTGAAAGTTGGAGATTTAGTAAAAATTACCGACGGTCCTTTTAAAGATTTTGATGGAAAAGTTTCCGAAATTGATGAAGAGAAGGGAAAGGTAAAGGTTTTGGTTAATATGTTTGGCCGAGATACCCCGGTGGAACTGGATTCATTACAAATCAAAAAACTATGAAAAAAGTTAAAGCAATCGTCAAATTACAAATTCCGGCTGGTCAGGCCACACCCGCCCCGCCAGTTGGTCCGGCTTTGGCTCAGCATGGTCTAAATATTGTCGAATTTTGCCAGAAATTTAATGAGGCAACCAAAGATAAAGAAGGTTTTACTATTCCAGTGGAAATTACGGTTTATGAAGATAGAAGTTATGATTTTAAATTAAAAAGTCCTCCGGCTTCGGAACTTTTAAAAAAGGCAGCTGGAATTGAAAAGGGTGCTGGCGAACCAAATCGAATTAACGTTGGCAAAATTACTCGAGCCCAACTCAGAGAAATTGCTGAGAAAAAAATGGCAGATTTAAATGCCGAAAATATTGAAGCGGCAATGAAAATTATTGAAGGCACGGCCAAAAACATGGGAATTGAAATAACAAGTCAATGAAGCTAAAGCTTCATTTGCCTGAGCATTAGCGAAGGCGAGAGAAGAAGCTTGCTTCTTCGAACCCACCTTCGTCCCTTTCGGGACTCGGTCTATGATTCTTTCTGATAAGGACATAAAAAAATATATAAAAGAAGGAAAGATTAAAATCAAACCAAAACCTGTTTTTAAAAACCAACTAGGACCTTGTTCTATTGATTTACATTTAGGCAATGTTTTTAAGACCTTCAAACCCTCTGAATATCCCTATTTAGACCCGAAAAGGAAAATTGATTTCGAAGCAATTATGGAGGAAATCAAAATTGAAGATGGGGGGCCATTCATTTTGCAGCCAAAGAGTTTTGTTTTAACAACCACCAAAGAGGAATTCTCCATCAGCAATGATTTGATGGCTAGACTTGATGGGAGATCGTCTCTGGCCAGAATGGGAGTGGTAGTCCATTTAACCTCAGCTCGATTTGATCCCGGTTGGCAAGGGAAAGCAGTAATAGAACTCGGCAATATGGGAACAATGCCAGTAATTTTATATGTCGGAACGACCCGAATTTGCGCCTTGACTTTTGAAACTCTTTCCAGTCCAGTCGAAATTCCTTATTTAAAACAAAAAGACCACAAATACGCCAAACCCAAATCCCCCCAGGCCAGCAAAATTAGTCGTGAATTAAAGAGAAAATGAAAATGAAGCCCCTTTTAACTTCAGATTTAAAGGTAAAATTTTTAGGGATAACTCCTGTTCTCAATGATAAGACAGGGGTTTTAAATCCCCAACAAATTGTTTCTCTCTCTAGCTTAGCAACATTTAAAGGAAGATCGATTAAAAAACTTTTAAAAGAAATTGAGGAAAAAGGCCAGAATTTGGATGAGAGAATTAAATTAATTTTACAAAGATCTTCTCTAAGAGGTCATGCTTCCATTGCTACCACTCCTTCCCTTTGCCTCAATTACGAAGGAAGTAAATTTTTAGATTCGGCCTTAACTGGGATTTACTTTTCTTCCTCTTTGGTTTCTTCGGGTAGAAGAACCGAAACTACTGAAAAAGATATAGTTTTTCCTGATAGAATTTTTCAAAACAAAAAAGCAAAAAAAATTTACGAGGGAACCTCAGCAAGAATTATTAAATTTTTCAATTTTCTTTTATCACAGGGAATTCAAAAAGACGAGGCAAGCAAAATTTTACAATACGGAATTTATGGCACTGGAGTAATTCAGTTACCAATTGAAACAATTATTGGATTAAAAAGGGAATATTTAGCTGAAAAAGACTGGATGCCAGAAGAAACAGGTTTTTTATTGAAGAAAATTGAAAAAGAAACAAAAAAATTAGGTGTAGATTTACTTTATTCCACCAGAGCGGCCGCCCCCCGAAATGTTTATCCTTATCCAAACATCTTTAAAGACCCCCAAAAATCAAATTTAACCAGAGAGCTTAGAAAAAGCGAAAAATTGATTGATGGCTCAAAGATTGTTTCTTTGGATACTTCAATCACTCCGGAGTTAAAAAACAAATTAGCCCGATTGGAAAAAAAGAAAAAAGAAGCATTTTCTTCTCCGATAAAAATTAAAAAAGAATGGCTCAATTTTTTAGTTTCGCTTCAAGAAGTTCTCCGGGATTACAATTCAGCCTTGAGGATTAAAGTTTTATCTTCTGTTCCCTGGCGAGTTTGGGGGGAGAAAAAGAGACATCGAACCTGCCCCCAGATTATTGAATCAATTTATTATTGTATCGAAAGAGCATCTAAAAGATTCAAAAAATTTAAAATAAAAATCAGCTCGGGCCAGATTAACAAAAAATTACTCAAGGAGGTTGAAGAGGTCTTTTCTATTCCACCTTCAATTAAACGAAATAAAGAACTTTTATCAGAGTATCTTTTAGTTGCCTTAAAATCTTTTCAAGGATATCAAAACTTAGTCAAATTAAAAATTAAACCACGAGATGCAATCTTCTTAATTCCCCGGGCAGTCAAAATTGATATTTTACAAGAGTATGATTTATATAACCTTTTAACAGGATATTATCCGTTAAGGGTTTGCCAGACGGCTGAAGAAGAGATGAGAAGGAATTCTCTAAGAGAAGTAGCCCAAATAAAAAATGTTTTAACTAAAAAAGGTTTAGGATTTTTGAATAAATTTATTGTTCCAAAATGCCAAATCGTTGGCTTTTGCCTTGAAGATAAAAGCTGTCCAATGATTTTTAATTCAGTTAAAAGCTACAATGAAAAATTCCACCAGGAAATGAAAGAAGAGTTAAAAAAGAAATTTCAAGAAAATTTAAAAAATCTAAGGAAAGAGGCTTAAATGTTACATATAAAAAAGCCATGGCAAAATAATATGTAAGATTTGGAAATTGAATTGTTATTTAACATTTTTATAAAAACGGTATGATTTTAGGAGTTAAAAAACTTTTAGAGTTAGTTAAAGAAAAGCAGTTAGTTGAAAATTTATCAGAAAGAGAGTTAAAAAATCCGGAAGGAGCTGGTTTTGATATTAGAATAGGGGAGTTATACGAAGTTTCAGGAAAAGGATTTTTGGGGATTGAAAAAAGGAAAACGCCAAAAATTAAACTGATTGCTAAATACAACAGGAAAAAAGCCAAAAGGATATTCTTGAAGCCCCAGACTTATTATCTAATGAAAACAGTTGAGAAATTAAATGTGCCAGAGAATCTTTTGGCCCTCTTTACTCCTCGTTCCACTCTTTATCGCTCAGGCGTTTATATTTTTGGCGGCCAGTCAGCGCCAGGTTACAAAGGGGAGCTGACAATGGGAATTTACAATTTCAGGAAAGAACCCTTTGAATTGGAAATGGGCTCTCGGGTTTTACACATTATGTTTTTTGAAGTCAAAGGTGAGATAAGTTTATACCGTGGCCAATGGCAAGGAGGTAGAGTTACCACCAAGAAAAAAGAAAAACAAATATGAATAAAAATCCTTATCCGGGAAAATTCATTGTTTTTGAAGGGCTAGATGGGTCAGGGACGACGACTCAGGCAAATTTATTATTTAAATATTTGAAAAAACAAGGTAAAAAAGTTTATTTAACCGGTGAACCCACCCATTCTTTAATTGGCGGTTTAGTTGAGGGCCAGATTGCTGGTGACTGGAAAAGTTCTCCCGAATGCCTTCAGCTATTATTTACGGCTGACCGGGCTCATCATTTAGAAAAAGAGATAA